>Ga0310811_10003194_pt1 | contig 20571 bp, 13 predicted proteins | sample YCmetagenome_FD_207642 | JGI IMG/M metagenome (GOLD analysis project Ga0310811, IMG submission 207642) | Soil microbial communities from experimental microcosm in Duke University, North Carolina, United States - YC | ecosystem: Engineered > Artificial ecosystem > Soil microcosm > Unclassified ...
ACTTGAGTAAGAAATTTCAGCTAAAAGTTATAGCACAGTGACGCTCCCTTACGGTCGCGGCTCGGTTACACCGAGTGCCTCACAGAGCATTTCCGATTTATTCAACAAAGCCCCAAATTAATTTTGGAGTGACGCTCCCTTACGGTCGCGGCTCAGTTACACCGAGTGCCTCACAGAGCATTTCCGATTTATTCAACAAAGCCCCAAATTAATTTTGGGTTGACCTCATAAAACAACAACGCAATCAGGTCGTTTACGACCGAAAGCTTTATAGCCCCGGCTGAGGATTGCGAAGCGAAGCGTAGCAATCCGAAGGCCGGGGTAGTAGCAATCCGAAGGCCGGGGTAGTAGCAATCCGAAGGCCGGGGTAATGACAATCCACCTATGTTTTAAGCACCGTAGGTGCGTGAGCGATCTTAGTTAGTTCTTCAGATTCAGAATACTTGTCTGTGAAGATATGCTCTCACGGTCGCGGCGCGGCTTCGCACACTTTTAATGGCGCGCCACATCCATCGCTTTCTGCACAACCCCCATACAACGTCACAGGATTAGCAGATACTATCGCTTCAGCAGGCTTCGATGCTACTGCCTTGCTTTGATTAGCAAAGTAACGACGTATCTCTTTCATCGTTTCTCGATGTTGCTCGGTCATAGACGGACCGATTCCTTTGAGAGCTCTTTCCAGATCGCTTTCTATTTTAGCATAGTCATTATAGTAAGGCACTAGCATTAACGCAATTTGCTTATTTCCATCTAAAATAGCAGTAATGATAAGCGGGGCTGTGCAGTCACGCGGGAGCAATTTACAATTTGCGACAGGCTTATGTTTTAGTAGCGCCTCTACCATTTCTACGCGCTTGTAGGTAACGGCAATATAAAGGGGGGTTACTCCCATTTTGTCTCTTACATTAACATCAATATTTTCTCTTCTCATTAACACATTAAAAAGGAGCGTATATTTTTCTTTTACTGCGATATGCAAGAGAGTAATTTGAGCGTCACTATCATCTCTATCACCAAAACCTTTATTAATATCGATGCCGCTTGACAAGCCAAGCAATAACTTCTCATCCCTTCCATCCCGCTTTTTCATTTCTGCCTGAAGGAAAAAATCTACTACTCTTCCAAGATGCTCTTTTTCATGAGCTGTTTTAGATAACGTATTTATTTTTATATAATCTTTATCTTTCGATTTGCAGCAATCATCCAGTTTTTTGAAAAAATCAACAGTTTCAGATAGCTCTGCAATCGTTTTAGCTTGATATTTTGATTTTGAACGAAGAGACTCAGGAAGATTTTTTAAGTGATCATCAAAAATCTTCCCCTGTTCGCTCACAACCCCTTCCATGCACCGCTTTATCTCTGCTAACGCTTCTTTATACTCGTCGGTAACAGATATCCGTGCAAAATCCTCCGTTGAGAAAGCCTTTGCCTGCAGCGCACCTTCCGCTTCAAGAAAAGAACTGCTGCTGCTGCGTATTAACATATTGACGATCTCCCAATGCCCTCCAACAGCGGCAGCGGTAATAGGTGAAGGAGATACATCAACATTTGCTCCATATTCCAACAGTTGCTTTACAAACTTCGCATGACCGCCCTTAGCGGCTAAGGTTATTGCAAAGCCATGTCCATCGATTTCCTTATTAACATTGACATGTTTCTCCCTGACCAGCACCTTGAGAAGCGACAAGAATCCCTCACTTGCTGCGAAATAAAAATAATCGCATTCACGAACACGGCTATCCAGACTGTTCGTTAAATTTACGACATGGATCAATAATTGTTCATCTTTCTCTTTATCTATTTTACGAGACATTGCACTATTTACAGCATAGAAAAAATGTTCTATTATTTCGTCACGATCATCTGTTGCAGGCGTTCCCTTACCTAATTTTTCTATTTCTTCAAATTGATAATTCATACAATAATTTTCAAAGTTTTCAGAAGCTTCCCGATAGAATTCGGAGAGTTTACGTAACCTTACAATATTCCTTCTCCCAAAAAATTCTCGCAAAGAAGAGCTCTCAGGAATAACGGCTAGCAGGTTTGAGCGCTCCGTTGTTGTGCCGAAATAGCAATTTATCTCTTCTGTGATTTCTTTCGCTTTCTCCTCACTTGGATCAGGAAACACACCCTCTACCTCAGTATAATCCTTCTGGTGAGATATCAACATTTTCACAATATCGTTATGTCCACCTCTCCGAGCAACATCGATAGCCCGACCGTGAATGTTTCGCTTAATCCCAACATCTACTCCCTGTTCTAATAATTTCTCTACAACCTTTTTTTCACCCATATGAGCAGCAACCATAAGCGGCGTTTGTTCGATGTTACATCTCGCATCATTAGTGTCAATACCTTTTCTACTCATTAATGAATAGAAAAGGACATAAAATTTTTCTTCTACTGCAACATGCAAGAGACTCCATGCAAGAGGACCAAAAGCAGCGTTAATCTGTGTTATATCCATTGCGTCTAGCAAAGAAACCAATAATTTTTGATCGATCTGTCCCTTATTATCCTTCTTTTTCCACGCCTCTTTTTGTAAAAAAAACGATATTATGATTTTATGATTTTCTGTGATAGAAGTCTCTTTACATAATTTATTTATTTTGAGATAGTCTTTTGACTTGTGATAGCTATTAATTTTTTCAAAAAAACCAACAAGCTTAGATGGCTCTTCAATGATTTTGCCTTGAAGATCCAAACGAAGAGATTCAGGAAGACTTTCTAATAAACTGTTAGAAGACCTACTCTCTTCTTCCACACAAGCTTCGTGCGGCACTGGATCTGATTGTGCTGTTATTTCGCCCTCAGGAAAGTGACGACGTATCGCTTCCATCGCTTCTCGATACTTTTGACCAGAGGGTAATAATAAAAGCGCTTCTAGCGGAAAGCCATCAACGAGCGCGTTTACTGCCGCATGAAAATCTTCATAGTAAGGTATGAGCATATCCACAACACCCCACTTCTCTTCAGCGGCAGCCCTACCAATCAGTGAATATTTCCCATTAATATCAACATGTTTCTCATTCACCAAGAAGGCTACCACTTTTGAAAATCCCTGTAATGCTGCGCACGCTAAGTACTTCCACCCTGAATCATCCAAATGGATATCCTTATTTTTTAGTAAACCTAATACAGCGATAGCTAACTCCTCCTCTTCTTCTTTATTTTCATCAGCTGCATCGCTAACACAATTCAGAAAATGCGCTCTTACGATGACATCACGATCCTCTATTGCGGGCATTTCTTCATCTAGAGATTTCATTGCTCCCTTTATTGTTTCTATTCTTTTTATTTTATCAGACTCATGTATCACATGGCACGCGAAGAGTTTTACGCAAAACGAAGAAAGATCTCTCAATTCTTTAATAGGCTTATTTCGAATTTTACCTAGCTCTTTTTCAGAAATGGCGATCGCCTTCAGCAGAAGGCAACGCTCTCCTTCTGAACCAAAGTACTTTTTTATTTTTTTTTCGATTGCTTCCTCTGCAAGCTCATCTTTTTGATAATCAGCTGGTCCTTTAGGTTCAGATCTCTGGAATCTGATACAACTCTGCACTTCTTTTATTATAGCGTAGTCTTTGCACAGGGGTATTAGTTTTTTTACAATATCCCAATGCCCATTCTTAGCAGCAATATAGATAGGCTTGTCCTTGGGAATATCAAATTCCGAAACATCAAGATTCACCCCTATTGCTAGCAACTTTGGTAGCAACATCTCCACAATATCCAGCCTACCTCCTTCAGCAGCCAAATAGATCGGTGCTCTTCCCTCTTTATCCTTGTCATGCACAACAACGTTTTTCTTTATTAACATTTCGACAGCTTTTGAAAATCCAGCTCTTACTGCGGCACACAAGGGAAGTATATCGTTGTAGCCCCGTCTACTAACACAGCGTATCCCCTCTATCAAGCACATAAAGGATTTTTCATTTCCTCCTTCTATTGCATCCGTCAAAAAATATTCTACAATTACTTCATGATCATTTGTCATGACAGTATTCTCATATAACGCTTTTATTCCTTTTTTTCTTTCTTTGTCACTATGCATTTTACAAAAACCATCAAGTTTTTCATAAAATGCAATAAATTCCTCTATTTCTTTAACGCTTTTATCCTGGAATTTTGAAGAAATAACATCAGGCAGACGCTTTAAAAGAGTCTTACGTGCTGCAGACTGATTCTTTTTTGGCACAGACGCTTGCGGTGCTTCATTTTTCTTTTTTTCATCTTCTATTCCTTGCTTTTGTTTACTTTCCTCTCGTTTGCCTTTCAATTCTTCTGCAACAGGTGCTGTATCTGCTGCCTTTTCTTTTTTATCTCCTGCTACGCTTTTATCTTTATCTTTATCTTTATCTTTACCTTTACCTTTACCTTCTTCTATTTTAATTTTGATAGTACTCCCTATCTTTTCCAGATAAGCATTGAGATCTTTCAACTCACGGTTTAATCCTTTTGTCCAAGCTGATTTTATATTCTCAATATCATCATGAGATGGGTTAGAAAGTCTGGCACGCTGATTGATCTGCTCTAACCACTCGTCATCATTAGATTTTGCGGGGGCAGGAGCAGGAGCACTCACCACCTCTCTTGGCGCATCAGGACAGATATATGCCATTATGTGCTCATAATCATGCTTTTCTGCATCTTGAACAAAATAAACATTGTGAGAAAAACGAGAAACTGAAGTAATAAGCTTTTTAATAGCAATAACGTAATCGCCTATTCTCTCTATCTCTTTCTCACTCAGCAAACGATTGTCTCTTGTCTCCTTTATTTTCCCAAGGACAGTGTTAATTTCCTTATAAATAGGATCTGCGAAAGGTTTATAATATATACCATTACGATAAGTAAAACCCATGACTCTTTCAGGTGTATCAACAAGCACACCGTTAAATCGTGATCTTGCTTCTTCTATATTCTCTCTATCTGTCACAATACAACTATTGGCTTCTTGTGCAATTTTCCCTAAAAGGGTATTGCCCTCTTCTCTTGCCTCCTCTCCTTCTTTCCCTAACAACGCTCCAGATTCTTTATGAAAATAAACGCCACTTTCACCATCAGCAAGCGCTGCATGCGTGGGCATATCTTCTGCTGTAATGGTACAAACAACAGACTCTTCTTTTGTCTGTCTTTTAATCGCATGTATCATTGCTCTTAGACCACAGATACAATCATTCACAGGCGGCATACATCTCAATTGATACTCTAAAGAGGCTTCTTGAACAGGAACCTTTTTTTCTATTGTTAAAAATTCTTTTAAACGATTGTAATGATTATCATAATGCACCGTATCCTGATCAAGACCGTAGGACATGATCACATCAAAATTCAATGATTGAGAGATAGAAGCAGCTAGCTTAAGATTTTCCAATGACAATACTTGGCATTCATCAATGACAAGACAACTTTTCTTGATTATCGCTTTGCCATTGACATCAATAGATTGCACATTAATATCAGTACTATTATTCGATTTTAAGAAAGAAAGGTAACCGACATATGCTTCTTTTACAAACTCAAATTCTGCCTCACTGGTATCGCAAAAAACGGACTTTTTTGTGAACCTATCCTTTTCAGGATCAAAAGAAAGAAACATCTGATAAAGCTTACTTCTCAAATAGGAATATTCTTTTCTTTTTTTACCCTCAAAGTAAAGAGACTCCCATTCTGGATATAATTCACCGCTAGTCACTTGTATGCGAGAACGTTTTTTCTTGCCAGTGCCTTTAGCGATATCTTCAACATATTCTCTGATCGACTGACAAGCAAGGCTCGCCTTAAAAGAATCATAATCTCTCTTTGTCAGCCCTTCATCCATTTCAAACGCTTTTCTCTCCTCAAGAAATATATTCCACTTGTATTGCATCTCTCTCGCAAGAGACTCTTCTTTTGTGAGGTAAACAAACAAATTTTTTCGCGGAATATCACGGTCTGCTTCAAAAAGCTTAAGCATTCTCTTGAAAATAATTTCAAACAATACAACCGTTTTACCCGTACCAGCAGTCCCTTTTAACAAGTAAGCTGTGGTTTTTTTATCTGCGCTTTCTTCATTGCTAAATGATGCTTTAATCTGTTGCTGTTTGCCTGTTAAACGAACGAGTTCTCTTTCTCTATCAATAGTGACTTGATCTGCCGTTAAAAAAAAACGACTGATTGCTTTCCATTCTTCTTCAAATTGTTTTAGAGAATCTGGATTTCCTGCTACCCCTTTCTCCTCAATAAAACGACGGATACGTTCTGATCCACCTTCTCGGATAGACGCCAAGGCTTCCCGATAATCATGATCTTCCGTATAGCCTAATATCAGATAACATCGTTTACCGTGAATACTCACAACTGTAAAAATAACTCTCGCTGCATTACGGTTACCACATCTTGCGCTACAGATACGATAAGGACCTATCTTTTCAAGTTCTTCTGTCTGTAGCAAGGAAGCATCATCTAACGGCGCATCGTCTGCTAATTGCAATAGAGAATGACGCTTTGACAACCTACCCAGCGCAAGCGCCAATGGCGCATTATCACCACGCGCTACCCTATCTTGTAATTTTTTAGTTAAGAAAAGAACAGGGACTGTGTCAGCTCTCTCAGGCAATCGTGTATCCATTAAAACCTCGTATTGTTATTTATTTAACTCGCCATAATCGTTAAAAAACCTATTCGTAGCAAGGAACAAATAGACATAATGCCGCTCGGCACTGTACCAAATTCTCAATAAAAGATCAAGGATTATACACATTAGGAAAAATATCACACGTTAAAACACTTCCCTAAATCACTATTCCAGGTTATAAGTAGAAGATCCCTGGGTGCGCCCATCGCTCTGCGAGAATACAATTTATCTATATGAAAAATAAGGAATTAAAATGACAAACACTAACAAAGACGACGCTAAGAAAAAAGCACTCATTGCTGCACTGAAACAACTCGAAACACAGCATGGCAAAGGTGTTGTGATGCGCCTAGGCGATAATATTGATCATGGAGAAATGAGCGTTATCCCAACAAGTTCACTCGCACTGGACATCGCACTGGGAGTGGGCGGCCTTCCAAAAGGTCGTATTGTAGAAATCTTTGGACCAGAATCTTCTGGTAAAACCACACTGACACTTGGTGTCATCGCAGAGTGCCAAAAACAAGGCGGCACAGCTGCATTTATCGACGCGGAGCACGCATTGGATCCGCAATACGCGAAACGTCTAGGCGTAGACACAGACAACTTACTCGTCTCCCAGCCAGATACAGGCGAACAAGCGCTGGAAATTGCAGACACACTGGTGCGATCCAGCGCGGTGGATATCATTGTTGTAGACTCTGTTGCTGCGCTTACACCCAAAGCGGAAATCGAAGGTGAAATGGGCGATCAACACATGGGACTACAAGCGCGACTCATGTCTCAAGCACTGCGTAAACTCACCGGCAATATTAAACGTTCCAATACGCTTGTTATTTTTATCAACCAAATCCGTATGAAAATTGGCGTGATGTTTGGCAACCCAGAAACAACAACCGGGGGCAACGCGCTTAAGTTCTACGCCTCTGTGCGCCTAGACATACGCCGCACCGGCCATGTTAAAGACGGCGATGAAATTAAAGGCAGTGAAACACGTGTCAAAGTTGTTAAAAATAAAGTGGCACCACCCTTTAAACAGGCTGAATTTGATATTCTGTACAACGAAGGCATCTCTAAGGAAAGTGAAATCATAAACTTGGGCGTACAGCTCGCTATCATTGATAAATCGGGCGCTTGGTTTAGCTACAACGGACAACGCATTGGACAAGGAAAAGAAAATGTTCGCCAATTTCTTAAGGAGAATGTTGCCATTGCGGCGGAAATCGAAGCAAAAATACGCGAACTTGTGCTGACTCCGCGAGATAAAAACAACGCGAACATCGCCGAAGAAAGCGTTGCTTAGTGTAACCGCATGTCGCACAGCGAAGAAGGGTTACGACGGGCAATATTACGATTATTGACTCGTCGTGACCATTCTCAACAAGAGCTGTTACAGAAGCTGCTAAAGAAAGGCCATGCCAAAGAGGCTATTTTTCCCTTACTGGCTGAATTTGTCACTGTAGGCTACCTAGACGAAGCACGATACACCCAGAACTATATTGCCGCCAGACGCAGGAAGGGCTATGGACCTGAACGCATTATGCTCGAACTGCAATCTAGGGGAGTTGCACCGGAAGTGATTGCGAAACAACTAGATATCACAGATAATAGCTGGCTAATTGAAATTCAAAGGGTGTGGCGCAAACGTTTTAAAAGCCATGCACCACATGAATTTAAAGACCGGGCTAAGCAAATGCGCTTTTTGCAATACCGTGGATTCACTCAAGAACAGATTGAAACGCTATATGAAAAATAAACAGCTACACCGCCCCATTATCAGCAGCAAAGAAATTCGTAGTCGATTTCTTTCCTATTTCCAACAGCGTGGACACACCGTCATTGCTGGCAGTTCGCTCGTTCCGCATAACGACGCTACCCTTTTGTTTACTAATGCGGGCATGGTGCAATTTAAAGATGTTTTTTTAGGCAGCGATCGCCGCGATTACACACGCGCTGCTTCTTCGCAACCTTGCGTACGCGCAGGCGGCAAGCATAACGATTTAGAGAATGTGGGCTATACAGCGAGACATCACACCTTTTTTGAAATGCTAGGCAATTTTAGTTTTGGCGACTACTTCAAACGCGAAGCGATTGCCTTTGCCTGGGAATTTCTTGTTAAAGAAATGGGATTAGCACCTGAAAAATTGTGGATCACTGTTTTTCAAGACGATCAAGAAGCAGCTGATATTTGGCTGAAAGAGATGAAAGTTGACCCTACACGCTTCAGTCGCTGCGGTGAAAGCGATAACTTTTGGTCCATGGGTCCAACAGGGCCTTGTGGGCCTTGTACGGAAATTTTTTACGATCATGGCCCAGGCATTGCAGGTGGCCCGCCTGGTACACCAGAGGCAGATGGTGATCGCTATATCGAAATTTGGAACCTTGTTTTTATGCAGTATGACCGTTCAGCAGACGGTGTACTCACACCCTTACCCAAACCCTCTGTAGATACAGGCATGGGTTTAGAGCGTATCTCAGCTGTGTTACAAGGCGTGCATAACAACTACGACACTGATCTTTTTCAGCCCCTCATTAAAGCAGCGGCCCGTTTAGCGAATGCGACTGATCTAACGCATTTTTCCTTACAAGTGATTGCGGATCACATTCGTTCTTGTAGTTTTTTGATTGCTGATGGCGTAACGCCTTCTAATGAAGGACGTGGCTATGTGTTGCGTCGCATTATCCGTCGTGCATTGCGACACGGACACAAATTAGGCATCAGAGAAACATTTTTCTATCAGCTTGTTGCGCCACTTGTCTCCGTGATGGGTGAAGCGTATCCCAAGTTAGTCAAAGATCAAGCGTATATTGAGAAAATCTTAAAATTGGAAGAAGAACAGTTTAGCACGACGCTTGCACAAGGTTTAAAGTTATTTGAACAAATCGTTACGGAGCTACAAAACGACACTATTCCCGGCGAACAGATTTTTAAGTTGTACGACACTTATGGATTTCCCGCCGACTTAACAGCCGATATTGCAAGAGAACGCGACTTGTATATCGATGAAGCAGGTTTTGAAATGGCGATGCAAGCACAGCGTCAACGTTCGCGTGACGCCAGCCAATTTACTGCAGCATACACTGTTGCAACAGGGGATAATCCTGCTACTGAATTTACAGGACATGAGCACCCTTCCGCACAACCTGAATCCGAATCCGCAAAAGTACTGGCTATTTACCAAGAAGGCAAATTTAGCGAAACATTAAATGCGGGGCAAAAAGGTTCCGTGGTATTGGATCGCACGAGTTTTTATGCAGAATCGGGTGGCCAAGTCGGCGATCAAGGTATCTTGCGCAATGATCAAGGATTACTTTTTAAAGTGTCTGACACCATTAAGCAGGGACACACACATTTACATCTTGGTAAGCTAGAAAAAGGAACGCTGCGTGTTGGCGATACTGTAGTAGCCACTGTAGATAGCGAACGCCGTGCTGCTACCGTGTTAAATCACACAGCAACACATTTGTTGCATATGGTATTAAAGCAAGTACTGGGTGAGCATGCGATACAGAAAGGCTCTCTGGTGAGCCCTGAGCGTTTGCGTTTTGATTTCTCACATCACGCACCCGTGACAGAAGAAGAGTTGCGTTTTATTGAACATCGCGTAAATGACGCTGTTCGCGCCAATTACGCATCACATGTGCATGTGACAACACCAGAAGAAGCGATTGCAGAAGGCGCTGTTGCCCTATTTGGTGAAAAATATGGGAATAAAGTGCGCGTTGTGCGTTTTGGTCCTTCGGTTGAATTGTGTGGTGGCACGCATGCAGAAAAAACAGGCGATGTGGGTTTATTCAAAATCACCACAGAAACAGGTATTGCGGCCGGTATTCGACGCATTGAAGCTGTTACTGGCGAGGGCGCGCTCTTGTTTTTAGAAAAGCGTGACGCGGAAGCTAAACAAAAAATAGCAGACGCTGAGGCACGCTCTTACACTTTAGAAAAAGAAGTACAGGCATTGAAAGATAAGCTTGCTGGTTTATTTAGTCGAGAATTGAGCGTGCAAGCGCAGTCCATTGCTGGCATAAAAGTACTGGCTACCTGCGTAGATGGTATTGATGGTAAATCACTGCGCCACACGCTTGACCATCTTAAGCAACAGTTGGGCAGTGCTGTGATCGTGCTTGCAACCGTGAAAGATCAAAAAGTTGGGATTGTGGGCGGCGTCACACCAGATCTTGTCGATGTTTACAATGCGAAAGAGATTGTGAATATGGTTGCGCACCAGGTAGGCGGAAAAGGTGGCGGACGTGCGGATTTAGCTGAGGCAGGTGGCAATCAACCTGCCTCACTGGAAAAAGCACTACAGTCGGTATACACTTGGGTACAGCAGCATGCCAAAAAATAAAAACGAGATCACTCCTCCCGAATAGACACAAACGTTCGGCTGCGAGACTGACACCGAGCCGCGACCGTGAGGGAGCGTCACTGATTAATAGCGACTCGGATACCGAGCCGCGACCGTGAGGGAGCGTCACTGATTAATTAATAGTGACTCAGAGAGGATCGAATCAAACAATAAATAAAGAGAAAGGCTTTTTCACATGGCACTCATAGTACAAAAATACGGCGGCAGTTCTGTTGGGTCACTGGATCGCATCCGACATGTCGCTGATAAAGTTTATCACACAAGACAACAAGGCCATGACGTCGTTGTTGTTGTATCTGCTATGTATGGTGAAACAGAGCGACTCATTCAGCTTATTAATGCACTATCACAGTTTCCTGATCCACGTGAATTTGATGTGATTGTTTCAACGGGAGAACAAGTCTCGATGGGACTGCTGAGCATGGCATTACAGGCAAAAAACTGCCCTGCCCGCTCCTTTACAGGGCCGCAAATTGGCATTCAAACGGATCATGTGCACACCAAAGCACGTATTTTAAAAGTTGATACAGATCTCATTAAACGTGAACTTGGCTTGGGTCGTGTTGTGATTATCGCAGGCTTTCAAGGTGTCACGCCTGAGGGTGATATTACTACCCTCGGTCGCGGCGGCTCGGATACTTCTGCTGTTGCCGTTGCAATTGCACTAAAAGCAGATGAATGTCAAATCTTTACGGATGTGGATGGTGTATACACAACAGATCCTCATCTCATTAAAGAAGCACGACTACTACCTTTTATTAGTTTTGAAGAAATGTTAGAAATGGCAAGTTTAGGCGCTAAAGTACTGCAAATGCGTTCGGTAGAATTGGCAAGCAAACACAACATGCCCATCCGCGTACTTTCCACTTTTTCGGATGGTTTAGGAACATTAGTCACTTTTGAGAATAAAACCATGCATAATCACTTAGTATCTGGTATTGCGTTTAGTAGTCAAGAAGCCATTATTTCCATTTTAGGGTTACCGCGTAAAATTGGCATTGAAGGGCTTATCTTAAGCAAAGTGAGTGAAGCGAATATCGAAATTGATATGATCTCTCAAAGCGCTAGCGTACAAGATACCATTGATTTCACTTTCACTGTGCAACGCCGTGAGTGCCCTTTAGCATTAAAAGTCATTGAACAACTGGCAAATGAGCTTGGCGCACTTTCTGTGAATACCAACGCAAAAGTGGCAAAATTATCCTTAGTTGGTATTGGTATGCGCTCCCACACAGGCGTAGCAAGCACCATGTTTCAATCGCTCGGCGCCATTGGCATTCCAATACACATGATTACCACCTCTGAAATTAAGATTTCTGTCATCGTTGATGAAGCGGATTTGAACAGGGGTGTAAAAGCTGTACACCAGGCATTTGAATTAGATAAGGTACCAACACATATTAAATCCCTACCCTTTGAATAGCGCTTGCTGACATTTCACTAAAAAAATACGAGATTGTTTACAAACAGAACAATTTGCGTGATTTTTATACAGATTAACAATAAATTTCTACAAAAAAATGCAAAACCTATTTGCAGAAAAACCTTTTTTTATTTACTATTGCACAGCTTGGATCGGATTTGGTATTTGCATAGACTTCTTCCCAAGCCGGACTTGCCAAAAACGGCAACGGTTTGGAAAGAAGTCTAGTCGGTATCTTAAGACGGGTATAACAGTCAACCGCTTAGCTTATACAAAATTTGAGTGTTTAATGAACACGGGAATTTTATATAAGTCTAAATTGGTCAATGTTAACGCTCTATATAGTACATCAACGACGAAATCGTAATTTAAGCGCTTGATAATCAATGTGAAAGTCTTGATTCATTTGTTTCTCACTAGAAACTGTTAAAATGATGTAGTGGGGTATCATATGAATTGAGTGTGTTTTAACCATATGCAATACGCCTCTAGGACGAACGAGGATGGATGTTAACGACATGGCAGTTATTAGAAAGGAGAGGGATCATGCTGATACTAACAAGACGGGTCGGTGAAACCATTGTCATTGGCGATAATGTTGTTGTCACTGTGCTTGGCATAAAAGGCAATCAAGTACGCATCGGCGTCAATGCGCCAAAGGACGTTTCTGTGCATCGAGAAGAGATTTACAAACGCATTAGAGATGAACAAGAAGTTCCTCCACAAAAAATGGAGGAGAAAGATGCTGCCGCGACGATAACTAAGAAAAAACGTAAAATTGAAGTTGATAAAACTGAAAACAAAGAGTAAAACGTAGATACTTTGGAGAGGTGGCCGAGAGGCTGAAGGCGCTCCCCTGCTAAGGGAGTATGGGGCCAAAAGCTCCATCGAGGGTTCGAATCCCTCCCTCTTCGATATGTGTTGCGAAGGTTTGCGACACAGTGGCATGTTATATTCGTTTTTAGAACGCGCCCGTAGCTCAGCTGGATAGAGTATCTGGCTACGAACCAGGTGGTCGGGAGTTCGAATCTCTCCGGGCGCGTGCTAAAAACGTTTTACTTTTACAAAGCCAAATAGGGGTCTGTTGACAATTTGCTAGGCTGAGCTGAATTTTTTTGATTTGCGAGACCCTAATGTTCCTTAATCTGTTGGAGGTGCAGTGTGGCAGCAACAAGAGACTCGAGAGACCTGAGCAATCAAGGTGACGGCGCTGGTGCTGACACTCCCGTTAGGAATCTTCTTGAATTACCCGAAGACATGCTGTGGTTAATATGGGAATATGTCTTTCCGCTCGATTCATACAATATGATAAAAAGCGTCTCTACTGAATCCACTGATTTTTCTGAGTCCGCTGATTTTGCTTTCGAGCTCCTTGACAATATGCACTTCCAAGACGCAAGTCGCTATCTACAAAGCTGCCAGAGAGTGCGATCTCTACATAAAGAACAGTTTACAGATCTTAATGAACGAATAAAGCCCCTTCTCTCACCTATTGTATCAGCGCTACTCCGTATCGCTGCTGATGGCAGGCTGCACGGGGTCGATAATCTGTTAAGAAGGCGCCCTGGTTTGGTTTATACGAAGAGCAATGCCACCATTCAGGATCACATCGGTCGCTACATTTGCGACGGAAACAACCCCAAAACTGTTTTACAAGTGGCATGGGCTTGCCGAGATTTTAGCCCACGCCCAGAGACTCAACCAGAAATGGTAGAGTGTATAGAAGCGTATATTGGGCAAACGACTTCGCAACACCCCGGGAGAAAAGAGCAAGAAATCGCATTGCAACGAGCAGAACAATTTCCTGAAGGTTGGGAAGTACGAGAAAAACAAAGACGAGCAAAGAACCGTATCGAACTTCAAGAAGTTTTTGCTGCTATTGGTCGATCGAAAAGGGACAGCGATTGCACGGCAGCAATCGAGCGTTTCACTCGACATATAACATCTCAAAACAAGATTAAGACTGGTTATTATTGGGATGAGGCATTCCTCCCGATGGCATTGGATGTATACGCTGAGCATTTTCTCGCATTTGGTAACAGTCACAGCAGCCGTCGGAACAAACTGGCTGCCGTTAAAGTGATAGGTGGGATTCAACGGCGTATGCCAGCTTGTTTGAAAATGAAGTATGCCATTAGTAATGCTCGCATCCCTGAAAATGCATTTCTACCCAATCGACTAGCGCCTCCGCCAGCAGGCACTCAGCTCTACCGGAATACATTTTTTGATCCAACTGTTGGTGATACAACACTCGTTTATAATAATACAAACACGGATACTCAGATGTATGCTCCACTTGACAGCCGTGGAGTAGGCAGTATGATAACGGAAGCACCAATATATCAAGTCCCAGCAAAGTTACTCGAAGCAAAAAATGCCAGCCGCATCACACCAAAGTATGTCAATGTGGGAAGGAGAAGTCGTCTTCGTGAACTCTGGCTTTATAATAACGCATTCGATTTAGACAAGATGCATCCGTCGGAATTTTTTCATTGCTACCCTGAGGTACTGGGATTGTCTTTTGAAGATATGGACAACACTACCCAAGATCGCATTCAAGATGCTCATGATCAAAAGATAGCGGAGAACAAGCAAGAGCTCGTCGAGGGCGGTCGCGTGCTCGGTGGTGATTGGACATATGAGGCAAGAAACGCAAAGTTTGAAAAAGCATATGAGACATTAATCAACCCCACCGATCGTGCAGTGTATGAGTATGTCATAAAGGCTAGCCCTTTTAAGAGAGCCGTTTTTTTAGTACCTAATATGTACATGCGGTGGGGCAACTTCCTAAAAAACGGCTTCCGTTTCACGACTCTCGACACATTTGAAAAAGCGGATATCGAGAGAAGAAGCATGCGGATCACAAGCGCAGTGGCATACCCTGCCATCCGCGCATTGGCAAGCTTATTTGTCTCTGGAAAACAGAACCCATCACCTTCGGATAGGGCAAAATTATTTGGCAACATAGCGTCTTGTTTAGTTTATCCTTTACTGATGCCCTTTACATTGGCTGCGGATATCCTACTCGATCTGGTTTTTCCAATGATAGTACTTGCCCTCTCCTTACCCGTCTGCGTTTTGTTTATTGTAAGCATGACGTATGTTCTTGTTTTGGGAAGCTTGCTCAGCTTGATCCCACCGATAGGATTCTGGATAGGCAGAGAAATGGAGTTGCCTTCATTTAGGCAAGACATGCGCTTTTTAACATTTTGCTCCGGACCTTTCATTGGACAGAGCATAACGCTCTTAATATGGGCGATTGGTTTTGCCGTGCTAGCACCCCTTGCGCTCGCTGTTTTAACGCCTATTGCATTTATTGTAGAGTTTGCAATTGGCTTAAAAAATCTATGCATTGATCTCTTCCATCCAGAAAGGGTCAATGACCGTTTTACGCTCACCAGCAGCTTACTCGCTATTGCAATAAATAATAATGTACTCAGATACCAGCGTATGGTTGCCACATTGTCTCATACTAAAGCCAATACAGACTTAAGCTTTATTTGGCCTGTCGTTTTGATCCCGCTTGCAGCCATTGTAGGTGGTCTTGCGATCGGACTCTTAATCGCGCTGATACCGGGATTTCTGCCTGGCATCAATGCAGGCATAGCGCTTATAGAAGCCATTTTTGGTTTAACATTAACCACAACAACTTTTCCTGTTTTAATGAGCGTTATGTCAACGCTTCTCACACTTGGACTCGGTGAGATGACATACTTCGCGTCAACACTACTAGACAGAAAAATAAAGACGAAGACAAGTACAGTTCAACCGGAAAATGCCGAAGGCGAACAAGATACCTTTCACATTCGGCATCCCAAGACAACACCGCTTCGCGCCAATTCAGTTCTTGCTGGCAGAAAATCAACCCCTGGCTCCAAGCTGCGCGTTCCACACTCATTCAGCACACCAAATCGAGCTGCATAATACCCATCACACTTCAAAATGCGATTTTTAACGTCGGATCTTGAAATAGATTAACTTGACCTATTGAGCGTACTCCTTTAGGATCTACGAGCGTTGCGCCCGTAGCTCAGCTGGATAGAGTATCTGGCTTCGAACCAGGTGGTCGGGAGTTCGAATCTCTCCGGGCGCGCAATTGGATGTAGAACAGAGTGGTATTATGGAAACCTGCCCACATTGCTACCCCTCCCCTCCCCGGCACTTGAGTGATAAGTTAGAAAGCATCTGCCATTTTTATTTAACAGCACCCCTAGATCGCCTCCTGGGTAGTACATTAGCATCGTGGCAATACCATATCAGGCATGGCTTCCTGCATTACTCTGAAAAAATTCGGCAAATCACATTCACTAAGGACATTGACCGGTCCTGCTTAAATAACAGTATCTTGGTGATATGGGATGAAGCAATCAATAGGAATATCGATATCTATAACGTACAGATCAAAGGACAAACCACACAGTATTTTATGCTGCAATATAAAGGAAAACAGTATTTTTTTAATAGCAGCCCACTTTACCTTATTACACAGCAACACAGGCATTTCTGTCGAGCAGAACAATTTGATAATAAAGATACGCTTAAAAAAATGCTCGCCCAACACCAATTACCCTGCCCAACAGGACGCGCTTTTATTTCAGCGCAAAGGGCTTTTGCTTATGGCATGGCGCTTGGCTTCCCCTTAGTCGTGAAACCAACAATTGCTTCTTTTAGCAAGCATACTTCTTTCCCTATTGCCTCCCCTGATGCGTTAAAAAAAGCGATCCGCATTGCAAAACAAGTGAACTATCGCATTTTAGTAGAAAAATATATCAGCGGCCATGCGCATCGCGTTACGATACTGAATAACAGTATCATTGCATCTACCAAGCGAGAGGCAGCCAGCGTCACAGGTGACGGCAAAAAAACCATTTCACAACTTATTGATGAGAAGAATCAACATCCCTGGCGAGGAGAACCTGAGCAACTTAATTGCACCTTACATAAAATTCAAAAAAATGAGTCAGTTAACACGACGCTTAGCAAGCAACAACTGACTTTCGATAGCATACCCGAAAACGGTCAGCGTATTTATCTTGCTACAAAAATCAATAACGGAAACGGTGCAGATGTGACAAATGCAACGCCCTTTATTCATCCAGAAAACCGTACGCTTTTCCTAAATATCCATCGCTTGCTTAATATTCCCTTATCAGCGCTAGATTTTATTTGTGCAGATGTTTCTGTTCCTTGGCAGAAACAATCTTTTGGTATTATCGAAAATAATAGCCTCCCCTCCATCGATGCACACCACTTTCCTTCTATCGGTGAACCAATGAATGTCGCGAAAATGCTGTGGGATTTTGTGCTAGGGAACCTGAGCACTTAGGCAGGCTCAAGATAATCGACGAGTAACTGCAACTGCCGCCGCCCCTTATACTCGTTAATATCCAGTCTATAAGCAGCTTTGATCGCTTGACAACGGTGATTAGGCCACTCGTTTATATTGACAAAAAAAGCGATAGCATCAAACAGCTTATCTGCTTTAGATAAACGTAATTTTAAATGCTTATCACCAACGATACGTTGCTCTAGTATGCGAAAAGTATCGTCAAAAACAGGCTCAGGAAAAGTTTGACCCCAAGGGCCTGCATCACGCAATAAAGTCGCCACCTCGAGAGACATCTCTTCTACCGCTAATTCTCCATCACTCAAAACAGCATGCTGAAGTTGCGCTTCTGTCATTTGCGCTGATACCACCTCGTTAAATATTTCCATAAACCGAGTTAAATTTTCTTTTTCAATGGTTAATCCTGCCGCCATGGCATGCCCACCAAACTTTACAATTAACCCAGTATGTGTTGCATCAATCAGCGCTAACACATCTCGCAAATGCAGTCCTGCGATAGAACGCGCTGAACCTTTCAGCTGATTTCCTAATCCTGGCGCAAAGATGATAGTCGGCCGATTAAAACGATCCTTAATACGCGCAGCCAAGATACCAATCACACCTTGATGCCACGTTTCATCAAATAAGCAGATACCATATGGCAACGACTCGCCTGATGTGAGTTGAATATGATTCATGGTTTCAAGCGCTTGCACCTGCATTTCTTGCTCGATACTTCGACGCTCTATATTGAGTTTATTGAGCTGGTAAGCAATATCACGCGCTTTGATCGAATCATCTGTTAGCAAACATTCTATCCCTAAAGACATATCTTCTAAACGCCCCGCTGCGTTTAATCGTGCTGCCACAGCAAACCCTAAATCACCGGCTACAATATTTCGAAAGTCACGTTCTGCAACTTCAAGTAATGCAACAATGCCCGGCACACACTGCCCTGCTCGAATACGTTTTAAACCATGATGCACCAAGATACGATTATTTTGATCTAAAGAAACCAAGTCTGCTACCGTACCCAAAGCAACCAAATCTAACAAAGCAGACATATTCGGCTGTGGGATGCCTTTTTCCTCAAACCACCCTTGCTGAACCAGCGCACGACGTAACGCTAGCATCACATAGAAAACAACACCCACACCCGCTAAATTTTTGCTTGCAAAGGTATCGCCTCGCTGGTTAGGGTTCACAATGGCATCCGCAGGGGGTAAGGTCGCTGCGGGTAGGTGATGATCGGTGATAACCACTTTCATGCCAGCCGCTTTGGCAGCTTCCACGCCCGCGTGATTTGCAATGCCGTTATCAACGGTGATAATCAAATCCGGAGAAAAAGCTTTTGCAGCCACAACCAACTCTGGCGTTAAGCCATATCCATCCGTAAAACGATTCGGCACCAGATAATTGACTTCTTTCACACCGAAGCTACGCAAAGCACGCATGGCCAATGCAGAACTGGTTGCACCATCTGCATCAAAATCACCGACAATTAAAATGCGATGATTCGCACGCACTGCTTCAACCAGCAAAGCAACCGCAGTTTCAATACCTAACAAGTCTTTATCAGGTATTAACCCTGTAATGGCGTTTGTCACTTCTGCTGTTGATTTCACAAATCTCGAAGCATACAGACGACCAAGCGTGGGGTGCAGCCCTGCCATGTCAGCATCTTGTTGCGGTGTACGACGTATGATGTTTTTACGCATAAATTTTTAGGTTGACCTTATTTTCTTATTATAAGATTCAACAGCGCCTACACTCCAAATACAGCAAGTGATCCAAAGTAAAATGATGGGGAAAATAAATTTGTTACTGACCACAATAATCCCCAGCATAATCAGTGATACGCCACCCCAAAAAGAAGCATAGAGCAATCCAACGGGACCGAGTATCACGCTGAACAATAAAGCAGCAGCTACACTTTTATAAGGAAGTTGGTGAGAATTCATTGTATCATTTCCTTTGGTTAACCGGTCTTAAAGCATACCGTGCATACTTAATCAGCGCTAGAGGCTTGTGACATGACAACACTGAATTTAGATGACAATCAATCCATTTACCAAATACGGGCTTACGAGCCCGGCGTGATGGTACAAGTGAATGACGAGCGCCTGACTCAAAGTTTTATTATTACCCCCTCAAAACTGTACAAGAATTGGGCTCCTCTTTCTGCACACTCGCTCACGCCTGATGCCTTTTCTTTGTTTCTTGATCTCAAACCAGATGTTCTATTATTAGGCACGGGCACTCAGCATGTTTTGCTCACACCTGATATTTATGCCGTATTGATTAACGCGGGCATTGGCGTAGAGATCATGAACACAGGCGCCGCCTGCCGCACCTACAACGCCCTCTCCGCCGAAAACCGGCATGTGGCAGCGGGGCTGATTATCGGTAACACTTTTTCTCACGCGCCTAGCGGCGCTTAAAGGCGTAGTGGGTTTCTCCTAAACCCCAGGCTTGCGCTATCGCGCTTACCTGGGGCTGTAAAGCTTTCGGTCGTAAACGACCTGTGCGTTGTTGTTTTATGAGGTCAACCCAAAATGCGTTTAACTTGAGTAAGAAATTTCAGCTAAAAGTTATAGCACAGTGACGCTCCCTTACGGTCGCGGCTCGGTTACACCGAGTGCCTCACAGAGCATTTCCGATTTATTCAACAAAGCCCCAAAATGCGTTTAACTTGAGTAAGAAATTTCAGCTAAAAATTATAGCACAGTGACGCTCCCTTACGGTCGCGGCTCGGTTACACCGAGTGCCTCACAGAGCATTTCCGATTTATTCAACAAAGCCCCAAAATGCGTTTAACTTGAGTAAGAAA
>Ga0310811_10003195_pt1 | contig 20568 bp, 16 predicted proteins | sample YCmetagenome_FD_207642 | JGI IMG/M metagenome (GOLD analysis project Ga0310811, IMG submission 207642) | Soil microbial communities from experimental microcosm in Duke University, North Carolina, United States - YC | ecosystem: Engineered > Artificial ecosystem > Soil microcosm > Unclassified ...
CGTTCTGGAGCCATGGGTACACGTTCCTCGTCATGGGCGATCCTCGCCGTGGGGGACAGCAGATGGTTTCACCGCTCGGCATGCGCGCTGTCTTCGTCCCGCCCAGTTCCCGTGCGGGATCCGTCACGGCGCAACGAATGATGGAAGGGGTCGAGGAGAAAGTACGCAAGTACAAACGACTTGCCGCGCGATTCGAGGTTCCGCTCATAGTCGCCGTCGGTGCCCACCGCTTCACCGGAGTGACACTCAACGACCTAGACGACGCACTTACCGGCTTGCCCGCCCCGAAGGTGCGCTTCCAGTTTGACGCCAGCGATCCCTGTGCTGGGCAGGCCGGGCAGCTCCTGGACTGGGCACGGGCCTGGCCGCAGCGGGCCTGGGCGGCCGGGGGCGCCCGCGGCATGGGATGCCTGCTGGCCCAGCAGCTCGTCGCGGCCGGGCAGAAGGCCCGGGACGTCCAGCCGAAGCCCGGTGCCCGGGTCCGGCTGCTGGCCGCCAGGAACGTGAACAAGAACGGCCCCGGCGACGCCCGCTCGGTCGCGATAGCCGCCCTGCGCGCCCGGCCCGGAGGTACGGCCCGCCGGCCACGCGGCGGTGCTGAAGGTCTGGTCCAGGCGGCACCGGGATCTCGGCCGCCTGCGCACTCAGGCGGCATGCCGGCTGCACGCCGTGCTGTGCGAGCTGATCCCCGGCGGCGTCTCCGAACGGCTCGGCACGCCCGAGGCCGAACGGATCCTGGCCTCGCTCACCCCGGCGGACGCGGTGGCCGCCGCCCGCTGCGAGCTGGCCGCGGATCTCATCGAGGACCTGCGCGGCACCGGCGCCCGGATCCGCGAGACCCGGAAGAAGACCGGTACCGCGGTCCGCGCGTCCGGCACAGCCTGGCCGGCCTATCCGGCGTCGGCCCCGTCGTGGCCGCCGTCGTCATCGGCGAGGCCCGCGATGCGGCCCGGTTCCCCGGCCGCGGCTGCTTCGCTGCCTGCAACGGCACCGCGCCGATCGAGGTGTCCTCCGGCAGGCACAAGGCCTGCCGGCTGTCCAGGCGCGGCAGCCGGCGGCTGAACCACGCCATCCACATGGCCGCCGTCACCCAGGTCAGCCACCGGCACAGTGAAGGCCGCGCCTGTTACGACAAGAAGACCGGCGAGGGCAAGACCCCGAAAGAGGCCCTGCGCTCCCTCAAGCGCCGGGTCAGCGACGCCGTCTTCGCCTGCCTGCAGGCCGACGCCGCGCGCGCCGCGGCCAGCGCGGGAGAGGATCCGGGAGGGCAGACGGGGAACGGCTCAGTACCCGGCGCGGTCGGCCCGCACCCCGCACGCCGGCTCTTCGGGAAAGCCACTCCCGGGTCCCCTGCCCACCCTACGGCCATCACTGCGGAACCGGAACCTGCGGGCACCCCCGGCCTTTCCCCGGCAGCTGCCACATCCCCGCCGGCGGCGAAGCCGCGGGTCAAGGTGCAGCGCCCGCAGCGAAGCGAGGACGAACGACCTGGACGCGAGGCGAGACGACGGCCACACCCGGCCGCGAGGAAGGCCCCGAAGAAACTTGGCCCAGCCCCTTGACGCAAAGAGGCTTCGCTATGGACGGTCTGCTGCTTGCGCAGCATAGTCACGAGCGCCGAGCAGATCAGGTCGTTCTGCGTGGCACGGTAGCCCGGTTGCTTGCTGGTTGATAAGTGTCTGCTGTTCATCGGGTGTTCCTGCGGCTGGGTTAAGGAATGGGCCTGGGTCCGGGGAGTCACGGAGGCGAGCCAGGTCTTCCTGCGGCGGTGAAGCACCACCGTCCGCTGTGCGGGTGCACAGCGGACGGTGGTGTTTCCTATACCTGTCCGCCGTTGACGCGGATGTTCTGGCCGGTTATCCAGTCTGCGCCTGGCTGGCACAGCAGTCCGATGGCACCGGCCACGTCGTCCGGCGTCCCGAGGCGGCCCAGGGGAGACATCAGGCGCATGTGCTCGATGGCCTGCTCGCTTTTGCCGCGGCGGAACGCGGCAGTGTCGATCGGGCCGGGTGATATCACGTTGGCGGTGATCCGCCGCGGGCCAAGTTCCTGCGCGAGAGCCCGCGACAGCTGTTCTGCTGCGGCCTTGGCCGCGCTGTAGAGGCCGTAACCGGGCAGTGCGGCCACGGTGGATGAGCTCGATACCGTGATGACCCGGCCGCCGTCGGCCAGCCGGGACGCGGCCTGGCGGCTGGTGAGGAAGACGCCGCGGAAGTGCACTGCCACCGCGCGGGTGAAGTCGTCGTCGGTGAGTTCGGCGACCGGGCCGAACACGCCGATGCCGGCGTTGTTGACCACGATGTCCAGTCGCCCGAACCGGGTCATGGCCGAGTCGAAGAGGTCCCGTACCGCAGCGGGGTCGCTCACGTCGGCAGGCCTGACCAGGCATTCGGTTCCGGCGTCACGTACCGCCGCCTCTGTGGCGCGTGCGTCCGCGGCGTCGCCGTCATCACGGTGGTTGACGACGATCGCGGCGCCCATGGCGGCCAGCCTGGCCGCGACGGCGGCACCGATCTCACCGCCCGCGCCGGTGATGAGGGCCACCCGGCCGTCCAGGTGCCGGGTCATCGTCCGGGCTCGCCATCGGGCATGGCGGGGTAATCGGTGTAACCGTCGGCGCCGCCGCCGTAGAGCTTGCCCATGTCCGGTTCGGCCAGCGGGTGGCCGCTCCTCAGCCTGGCCGGCAGGTCCGGGTTGGCGAGGAACGCCCGGCCGAACGCGATCAGGTCTGCTCGGCCCTCGTCGATGGCCGCGGCCGCCGACGCGCCGGTGTAGCCGCCACCGAGGATCAGCAGGCCGTCACGCGCCGCCCTGGCCCGGGCGGCGAACCCGGGGTCGTAGCCGCCTTGTCCCTGCGACGGTCCCTGGTCCGCGAGCGTCAGGTAGGTGATGTCAAGACGGCCCAGTTCGGCGATCACGTGCAGGTGAAGCTCGGGCCAGTCATAGTACGGCGGGATGTCGTTGGCCTGGCCGCCGGGCGACAGCTTCACCCCGACAGGCAGTCCGGGGACGGCACCCGTGACGGCCTCGGCGACCTCAAGCAGGAAACGCGTCCGTCCGCGGACCGAGCCGCCGTACGCATCGGTGCGCGTGTTCACGTCCGGGCTGAAGAACTGCTCGGCCAGCAGCCCGTTGGCACCCTGGATCTCCACCGCGTCGAATCCAGAGCGCCGGGCCGCGACGGCGGCAGCGGCGAAATCCTCGATGACGGCACGGACGCCGGCGGTATTCATCGCTGCCGGGGCGCTGGCGGGCACCGGTCCCGGGGTGCCGTCGGCGGTGAACGCGAACACATCCGCCGCGGCGCGCACTGTGCTGACGCCGGGCGGCGGCGCGCCCTCGTGCAGCGATGCGTGCGAGAGCCGTCCGCAGTGGTTGAGCTGGGCGGCGATCCGCCCGCCGCTGGCGTGAACCGCGTCGGTGACCTGGCGCCACGCCGCGCCCTGCGCGCCGGTGTACAGGCCTTCGGTGCCGAGGAAGCCCGTGGCGGCGGGCGAGACACTGAGCGAGCCGGTGATCATCAGTCCCGCGCTGGCGCGCTGGCTGAAGTACGTGGCGGTGAGGCCGGCGGCCAGGCCGCCTTCGGCCGCGCGGCTGCGGGTCATGGCCGACATGACGACGCGGTTGGGCAGCTCGAGCGGTCCCGCCTTCACCGGGCTGAACAGGGAGTCTGACATTGCGCATCTCCTCCAGAGTCGCTGGATCAATGGAAACGAACCGGGTCGTTTCCATTGATCCGAACGACGCGACGGCACCCCGTATTCCGCTGCCAGCCGGCGAACTGGTTCACTCATGCCTATGGACCAAAGGCAAGGCGGGCGCCCGCGCAGCCAGGAGGCCAGGCAGGCCATCGTGGACGCAACCGAGGGACTGCTGCGGGAGCGCGGGTACGCGGGCCTGTCCATCGACGAGGTCGCCCGCCGCGCCGGGGTCAGCAAGCGGACGATCTACCGCTGGTGGGCCTCCAAGGGCGCACTGGTCGCCGAGGCGTTCGCCGCGACCGCCGTGGAACGGCACCAGGACATCGACACGGGCCGGGTGCGCGAGGACCTGATCGGCTACCTCCAGGACCTGTTCGCCGACATCGCCCGCCCCGGCAAGACCGCCGCCCTCCGGTCCATGATGGCCGAGGCGCAGGCCGACCCGGGCTTCGCAGCCGACTTCGCCGGCTTCATCGCCGGACGCCGCGAACTGCTCCGCGCCATGCTGCGGCGAGGGGCCGACCGCGGGGAGATCGACCCGGCGGCTGACCTGGATGTGGCCATCGACTTCGTGTTCGGCCTCTACTGGTACCGCATGCTGATCGGCCACCTCCCGCTGGACCACGCGCTGGCCCAGCGGATGACCGACGAACTACTCGCAGGCATAGCCCGCCGGCCAGGCTAGAGCTCGGCCGGGAACCCCCGGAGCCGGATATGTCAGCCCGGAGCCCGAACCGTCCACCGCCACGACGAACACCCGCCTCCGCCCATCCGCACAGAACCTGCAGATCTGCACCGGTCGGCCGTCTGAGCGGCACCAACTCTTCGCCTTGACTAAATCGGCGCGGTCCTAAATGTTCAATGTGGTCGTTGAGCGTGCGGGTCAGCAGGATGGCGGGCTGGGTTGCTGCGGGTCCCTCGAACTCGGCGCGTGCCCACCAGGTCCAGCCGTGTGCCACCGCGAGCCGGTGTGAGCGGGAGTTCTCGACGCAGCGCATCCACAGGCGGTCCGCTCCGAGCGACACCGCCCGCGATACCCGGGCGCCTATCAGGTCCCGGGTGACCGCGCCCCCGCGGTGCGCCGGATGGACGGCCAAGCGGCACGCTTCCAGCCAGCGCCCGCCGGGCATCCCCGCTCCAGGACGCGGGTCAGCGTCCCGCAGCCCGGCGACGCCCACGACGAGGCCGTCCTGTTCGGCAACCAGGCAGGCCATGAGCGGCTTCAGCAGGAACCAGGCGAGTACCGCCGGCTCGTCCCCTGCCTCCAGGAACGGCAGGTAGCCGGCGTCTGCGGCGATGTAGGCGCTGTAGACGTCCAGTATCGCCCGGATGTCACCGGGACCGGCATCGCGTGTCAACGGTGTCTGCCGCCGCATCGGCCTGCCCCCGTTACTGTGCCCGTGACCGCGGTGTGCCAATTCATTCTATTTCATGAATTAACCGTAGATTGAGGCTTATTCAGGAATTTCTAAAGAACTCCAGTACGGTCGGATCGGCCTGGCTGCGGCAGCACGCCGTCACCGCCGGCCTGGCTGCGGGCACCGACCTGAAGATCGTCCAGGATCAGCTCGGATACGACGGCGGCGAACGTACGGCAGGTACTTGCGGGATAGACCCTCAGTTGTCGTGGACGTTGAGTGTGGCGAGTTTGCGGGGGTCGATGATGAGGTCGATCTCGGTGATGCGCTCGTCGATGACGGTGATGGCGGCTACGCCGATGATGGCGGTGGCGGGGCGGACGATGACGCCGATGGCGCCGTTGACGAGGGCGGGGTGGCAGCTGGCGGCGAAGCTTGGGCCCCGGGCGGTGATCTCGGCCGCGACCTCGCGGGCGCCAGTGAGCAGCGGGCGGGCGCGGGCGCGGTCGGCGCCGGTGTCGGCGTGGAAGGTGGCATCGGGATCGAGCAGGGTGATCAGGGCGTCGAAGTCGCCGCGGCGGGCGGCGGCGAGGAACGCGTCGACGACTCGGCGCTGGGTGGCGAGGTCGGGGTCGGGGGTGGTGGGCGCGCCCTGGACCCGGCGTCGTGCCCGACTGGCTATCTGGCGGGTGGCGGCGGGTGTTTTGCCGATGATGGGCGCGATCTGCTCGTAGGGGACCGCGAACATGTCGTGCAGCACGAAGGCGAGCCGCTCGGCTGGCTGGAGGCTTTCCAGGACGACCAGCAGCGCCAGGCCGACCGAGTCGGCGAGCAGGGTCTGCTGCTCGGGGTCGTGGTGATCGTCGAGGCTGACCACGGGCTCGGGCAGCCAGGTACCGGTCAGGATTTCCCGCCGGGCCGTGCGCGTGCGGAGGATGTCGATGCAGGCGCGCCCGACCGCGGTGGTGAGCCACCCGGCCAGGTTGTGGATGGACTGGCCCGCTGACCGGCTCAGCCGCAGCCAGGTGTCTTGGACGGCGTCGTCGGCTTCGGTGAGCGACCCGAGCATGCGGTAGGCGATCGCACGCAGGTGCGGGCGCTGCTGTTCGAACTCCTCGACGTACCAGGCGTCCCTGGTGGGGGTGTCGGTCATGGTCAGCTCTTCTTGAACGCCTCGCGGCGGATCATCTGCCACAGTGTTGGTGCGCCTTCGGATGTCGTTACCTCGATCGTCTTCCGCAGGAACGTTGAGTCGGTGGCCTGCTCGAGCATGCAGGCGGCGAGGTCTTCCCTGCTGGTGAAGACGCCGTCCAGGGGGCCGTCGCTGACCTGGTAGGGCGAGACCTGCCCGGCCTCGAATAGCCCGGCGGACCGGATCACCGTCCAGTCGAGGTCGCTTGCGCGCAGGATGTCCTCCATGACCCGCATGTCGGCATAGGTGGTCTTGCCGATTGTCCGGGAGACCAGGGGCTGCATGACGCGGTTGAGCATGAATCCTCCCTCGGCGTGATGGTGCGGCTCAACCGCGGTGGAGCTGACCACGACGATGCGCTTCATGCCCAGACGGCTCATCGCCGCGGCGATGACGGCGGCGCCCTCGCTATAGACCGTCACGGGCTGCCGCGTGAATGGCACGCCCAGGCTCGAAAGTACCGCGTGGGATCCTTCGACTGCCCTGGTCACCGCCTGGGTGTCAGCGACATCGGCCAGGGCGACGGCCAGGCGCGGGTGGGTGAACGGGAATTCGGCCGGGCGGCGGGTCACGGCGGTGACCTCGTGGGCGGCATCAAGGGCCTGCCTGACCAGCAGGCGGCCAGTGGCACCGTTAGCCCCGAAAACAGAAACGCGCATCACGGAACTCCTAGATCAGTTGCCTGAACGCGGCGCCAGTCACGCCGCTACCAGGTTGTCGAAGCGCGGCACGCGCATGTGACAGCACCCGCTAGGCACGTCAGCGTTCAGCGCACGGGGGACCGCAGACGACACGTCCTGCGCGCCCGCCCGGCCCCGGCCGTGTCACGGGCGGACGGGGACCTGTCACCTTCAGGTCACCTGATCCGACTTACTAGCCGGGGCACGAAGAGCCATGCCGAGTCAAAGGAGCAGAACCTTGAGTACCTACGCCGAGACCCGGGCTGAGGCCTGGAACCGCCGGGCGACCCTGGTCGGCCAGGTTGACTTCACGATGATGTACATCGCTCACGACGCGTTCAACCGCGACATCGCCCGGCTAACCACCGCCGCCGATGCCAGTCAGGGGTTGTCTCCGGCTGCCGTGGCGACGTGGCGGCGGTTCAGCAGGCAGTTGCACACCCACCACACCGCGGAAGACAAGGCCCTGTGGCCGCGCCTCGCCGCCGAGGTCGCCGAGCCGTCGGAGCGCCGGATCCTGGAGGAGATGGAGGCCGAGCACGCCGCCCTCGATCCCCGGGTCGAGCAGATCGACGCCGCCATCGCCAACCGCAACGGCGCGGCGCTGGCCAGCGAGCTCGCGACGCTGGGGAGAGGCCTGGCCGCGCACATGGTCCACGAGGAGACCGAGGCGCTCCCGCTGCTGGACAGGCGCCTCGGGCAGGCGGGCTGGGACGCCTTCACCGAGGAGATCCGCAGCCAGCAGGGCGGGATCAAGGGTGCTGCCGAGTACCTTCCGTGGGTGTTGGAAGGGGCGACCGGACATGTGCAGACCACGGTGCTGCAGATGCTCCCGCCGCCTGCTCGCCTGCTGTACCGCCGGATGTGGGAGCCTCGGTACCGCAAGGCGGAACGGCTCGGGTGAAGCGCCATGACGGACCCGCGTCCCCACGACGGCATGGACGACATGCTCTGGCTGGCCGATCGCTTCGAGGAGCACCGCCCGCGGCTTCGGTCGGTCGCCTACCGGTTGCTCGGCTCGCTGACCGAGGCCGAGGGCGCCTTGCAGGAGGCCTGGACCCGGACCAGCACGTCGGACGGGCGCACGATCGACAACGTCGGGGCGTGGCTCATCACCCTTGTCGGACGGGTGTGCGTCGACAGGCTGCGCGCCCGCAAGTCACGTTCGGAGGAGTTGGGCGGCGGCTGGCTGCCAGAGCCGGTCGTCAGCACCGGCGACGCGGTGGATCCGGAGCAGGAGAGCCTGCTCGCAGATTCGGTCGGCCTGGCCCTCCTCGTTGTCCTTGAGACCCTGGAGCCGGCCGAGCGGCTGGCCTTCGTACTGCATGACATGTTCGCGGTCCCGTACGAGCAGATCGCGCCCATCGTCGACCGGACACCAGCCGCCGCTCGCCAGCTCGCGACCCAGGCCAGGCGGAGGCTGCAGGGCACCACGGCGGTCCCCGACACGGACCTTTCCACCCAACGGCAGCTGGTGTCCGCGTTCCTGGCCGCTTCCCGGGCTGGCGACTTCGACGGGCTACTGGAGGTCCTCGATCCCCGCGTCGTCTTCCGGGTAGATGCCGGCACCCAGGCCGGGCTCACGCCGACGCTGCTGACCGGCGCCCTTGACGTGGCCCAGCACGCCATAGTCCACGGACCGCGATTCGCCCCGCTGTGCGAGCCAGCCCTCGTCAACGGAGCTGCCGGCCTCATCGCCAAGAGCCGTCAGGGCATCATCGCGGTGGTGGGCATCACCGTCGTCAGCGAGACGATCACCGAGATCGACCTGATCCTCAACCCTGACAAGCTCGCCAGGCTGACGATCACCGAGTAACACCTAGCCGGACGACCGGATGAGCGTCGTCACGGCCACGCCCACAGAGCGGTCGCGGAGATATGGCCGCGGCCATATCTATCGATAACTGCACAATGAAAGGCTCAGCATCATGGTGACAAGTGGACTACTGGTACGCGTTGAGGCAAAGCCCGACCGGGCCGACGATGTGGAGGCCATGTTCAAGGCGGTCGTGGACAAGGTCCGCGACGAAGGGCTCGCTGTCGCCTGGTTCGCCTTGCGGCTCGGGCCGACCTCGTTCGCCGTCGTCGACGTCTTCACCAGCGACGCCGACCGCGACGCGCACCTTGCTGTCAATGGGCCGGCGCTCGAAGCCGCCGGCGCGGAACTGTTCGCGCAGGCACCGGAGTTCAGCGTCGCCACGGTCATCGCGACTACGTTGGACGGCGAATGAGGGGCATTAGTGCCAGACCTCTGCACGCCTTCGAGCCACGCCCTGCCGGCGGCACCGTTGGCGCACCGCCCGCTGCCCTGGCGGAATCTTCCAGTGCCGCACGGAACTTAACGGTGGTGTGAGCGCACCGTCCGGCCTGCTGGCCACCAAGCTGCACGTCCCGCGCGTCCAGCCTGGCTTCGTGGACCGGGCGCGGCTCACCGGCCTCCTCGACGAAGGGCTCGCCGAACCTGGGCGGCTCGTCCTCGTCCGCGCCCCCGCCGGGTTCGGCAAGACCTCGCTGCTCGCGGCCTGGGCCAGCGCCCAGCACCGGCCGCTAGCCTGGCTTTCGCTCGATGAGGGTGACAACGACCCGGCCCGGTTCTGGCGGTACGCCGCAGCGGCGCTGGACCGGGTCCGCCCCGGGATCAGCGGCCGGATCACGCCGCTGCTCCCGCCGGCCGCGGCGGCGTCGCCGGACGGCGTCGTGACGGCCCTGGTCAACGAACTCGCCGAGGACCAGGCGCTGCTCGTCCTCGACGACTTCCACCTGATCGAACCCGGGCCGGTGCACGACGGGGTGGCGTTCCTCATCGAGCACCTCCCGCCGGGGCTCCGCCTGGTCATCGCCACCAGAGCCGACCCGCCGCTGCGCCTCGGCAGGCTGCGGGTCCGCCGCGGGCTCACCGAAATCCAGGCGACTGACCTGCGGTTCACGCCGCAGGAGGCGGCCGCGCTGCTACGCGGCGCAGTGCTTCCCAGTGGCACAGCGCTGTCCACCGACGCGATCAGCAAGCTCACCGCCAGGACCGAAGGCTGGGCGGCCGGGCTCCAGCTCGCCGGGCTGTCCGTGCGCGGCCAGCCGGACGCCGACGCATTCGTCGCCGTTTTCAGCGGCAGCCACCGGTACGTGCTCGACTACCTGGCCGAAGAGGTTCTCGAGCGGCTCGCCCCCGACGTCCGCGACTTCCTGCTCGAGACGTCCGTGCTCGACCGGCTGTGCGGCGAACTGTGCGACGCGGTGACCGGCCGCCCTGGCGGCCAGGCGATGCTGGAACGGATCGAGCGGGCCGGCTTGTTCGTGATACCGCTCGATGAGGAACGCGGCTGGTACCGCTATCACCATCTCTTCGCCGAGCTGCTTGAGAAAAAACTTTCAGCAGAACGGTCCGGGCTTACTCCCGCCGCGCTCCACCATGCCGCAGCGGCGTGGCATGCCGCCCGCGGTGTCCCCGGCGAAGCCGTCAGGCATGCCCTCGCGGCGGGCGAGCCGGAGTGGGCCGGCATCCTGATCGAGCAGTACTTCGATGCGGTGTACTTCACCGGGGAGAAGGCGACCCTGGCACGCTGGCTGGCCGCGCTGCCCGCGGACCTGGTACACCGCCGCACCCGGCTGGGCCTGGTCCGCGCGTTTATGGCGCTCACCAGTGGTGACCTGCCCGGTGCCACCGACGCGCTCGCCACCGTCAAGCCGGACACGGACGAGATCCCCGACACGTTCCGGCCGTCGGTGGGGACGGAGGCGAGCCTGCTCGGCAACATCGGCGCCGCGACGGCGATCGCTCACGCGTGGCTGGCGTACCTGCGCGGCGACGCCGCGGCGATGAGCGAGTTCGCCGCCCAGGCGCGTGGCTTCCTGCGCGACCACGACCGGCTGACCGGCTCCATCTACCAGCTGAACCTGGCGCTCGCGGATTGGCTCAGCGGACGGCTCGACGACGCGGAGCGCTGTTTCGAGACCGCGATCGACTGGTGGCGGGCGGCGGGCCAGCAGGCGCTCGCCACGCAGGGCTGCAACTACCTTGGCCAGATCCGCCGCTCCCGCGGCGACTTGGACGGCGCCCTGGCCGCGTACCGTGAGCTGCTCGGGCTCGCGCGGTTCCCGTCCGGCTCGGTCTCCCCGGTCGCCGGGGCCGGGCACGTCGGCATTGCCGAACTGCTTTACCAGCGGGGCGAGTTCGACGCCGCCCGCCGTGAGCTCGCGACCGGGCTGCCGCTGTGCCGGCAGCTCAGCGACACCCAGGCGCTTGGCGTCGGCCTGGCCACCCTCGGCTGGATCCGGCAGGCTGCGGGAGACCCGGCCGGCGCCAGGGACGCGATGGCCGAAGCCGAACGCGTCGGCCCGAACTCCGCGGTCGCCGACCTGCTCAACCCCGTTCCCGCGCAGCGTGCCCGGCTGCTGCTCGCGCAGGGCGACGTGGCCGCGGCCGCTCGCTGGACGTCCGGGCGTGGCCTGTCCCCTGGCGATGAGCCCGGCTACCCACGGGAGCGGGACTACCTCGTCCTCGCGCGGGTGCTGCTCGCGAACGGTCGGCCCGCGGCGGCCGACGGCCTGCTCGGCCGGCTGCTCACCGTCGCGACGTCCCAGGGCCGTGCCGGGAGCGTCATCGAGATCCGCGCCCTGCGCGCGCTCGCGCTCGCCGCCGGCGGTGACGAGCCGGCCGCGGCGGCGGAGCTCTCCGTGGCGCTCACGCTAGCCAGCCCGGAGGGCTACATCCGGGTGTTCGCCGACGAGGGCGCGCCGATGGCAAGCCTGCTGCGCGCCGTGCTCGCGGGGCACCGGGACGGCGCCGAGCCGGCGCGGCGGGTGCCGCTCGGCTACCTCGCGGCGGTGCTCCGGGCGTGCGAACCCGCCGCTCAACCTGACAGCCGGGGTGCCGGGGCCGGTCTGCCGGGCCTGGTAGAGCCGCTGACCCGGCGTGAGCTCGAAGTGCTCGAGCTGCTCGCCGCGGGCTCGCCTAACCAGCGGATCGCCGACGACCTGGTAGTCACCCTGGATACGGTGAAGAAGCATGTCACGCACGTGCTTGGCAAGCTCGGCGCGGCGAACCGCACCGAGGCGGTCGCCCGCGCCCGTGATCTGGGCCTGCTCGACCGGGAGGCACAACGCGGTTCCCGCGAAGATTCCACCCGGGGTTACACCATCGGGTGACGGCCGTGGAGCGTGGTCTTCATAACGTGCGCCCATGACCACGGTAACCGCATCGCCGCCATTCCTCTCGACCCGCCGCGGCAAGCTGACGCTCGTGCTGCTGTGCGCGGTGGGTTTCCTCGACTTCGTCGACGCCTCAATCGTCAACATCGCGCTGCCGTCAATCCGCGCAGACCTGCACTTCTCGGCGCAGGGGCTGCAGTGGGTGCCCAGCGGCTACCTGCTCACCTACGGCGGCTTCATGCTGCTCGGCGGCCGGGCCGCGGACCTGCTCGGCCGCCGTCGGGTGCTCGTCGCCGGCACGCTGCTGATCGCGATCTCCTCGACGATCGGCGGGTTCGCCGGAGACTCCGGCGTGCTCGTCGGCGCACGGCTCGCGCAGGGTCTCGGAGCCGCGCTGACGCTGCCGGCGGCGCTGTCCATCCTGACCACCTCATTCAAGGACGGGCCGGAACGGCACACCGCGCTCGGCGCCTGGGGCGCCGTCGGCGGGCTCGCGTCGGCCGCGGGCGTGCTGTTCGGCGGGCTGCTGACCGAGGGCCCTGGCTGGCGGTGGGTGATGTTCGTCAACCCGCTGGCCTGCGTGCTGCTGCTCGGGCCGATGTTCGCGCTGATCAGCGGCGAGCGGGGCCGGGCGCGGGCCGCCGACTTCGACTTCCTCGGCGCGGTGCTGGCCACCGCGGGGATGCTGCTGCTGGTATTCGGCCTGGTCAAGGCACCCGACCAGGGCTGGGGATCGGGCACGACGATTGGCGAGCTCGCCGGGGCGGGAGCCCTGCTGGCGGCGTTCGCGGTGAACGAGCGGTTCAGCCGCAAGCCGCTGATGCCGTTCTCGATCTTCCGGGTGCGCGGCCTGGCCGCGGCCGACGTGACGCAACTGGTCGCCCTGGCGGGGTTCTTCTCGCTGTTCTACTTCCTCACCCTCTACATGCAGAACGTCCTCGGCTACAGCCCGATCCAGACCGGCCTCGCCTACCTCCCGCTGTGCATCGGCATCGGCATGTCCGCCGGAGTCGGCGCGCAGCTGCTATCCCGGGTGGGCACCCGGCCGGTGATCGTGGCCGGGCTCGTGATCGCGGCGGGCGGCCTGTTCTGGCTGTCCCGGATCCCGGTCCACGGCCACTTCGCGACCGACCTGCTACCGGGCACGCTGGTCATCGCGATCGGCTTCGGCGCGGTGTTCGTGGGCATCTCCACGGCGGCGAACGCGGGCGTTCCCCCCGCCACGGCCGGGCTGGCGGCGGCACTGCTGAACACGGCCCAGCAGGTCGGCGGGGCGCTCGGCCTCGCGGTCCTGTCCGCGGTCTCCACCGCCCGCACGAACAGCCTGTTCACGGCCCATGCCGCGGCGCCCGAGGCGCTGACCGCCGGCTTCGGCCGTGCGCTGCTGGTCGGCAGCATCGCGCTGCTCGCCTCGGCGGTCCTCGGGCTGCGGATAGCCAACACCCGCGGCGAGAGCCCGGAACAGGTCACTCCCGCCCAGGCCGCGCACGAGCCCGTTCCATAACCAGCCCCGTTGCCGCACCCCGCCGCTACGCTGAGCGGGCATGGCTCAGGTACCATGCCCGCCCAGTCCGCCCGGCTTCTTGCGACCAGCCGGGGGGTCGGCCAGCGGCGCCCCGCGGGTGCCGCTGATCGGCGTCGCGGTGCTGACCGTCGTGATGTCGTGGACCGTGATCAACACCGTCTACACCCTGCGCTATGCCGACCAGCACTTCCGGTCCGAGCCGGGCGGCATCGAGTTCGGCACCGACGACGGCCAGCAGCATCCTGGCTACCGCGACTTCGCCTACGTCGCGTTCACCATCGGCATGTGCTACCAGGTGTCCGACACGACGCTGCGCGACCCCCTGGTCCGGCGCACCGCGCTCGCGCACGCCATCTTGTCCTACGTGTTCGGCGTGGTCATCATCGCAGGCTCAGTCAACCTCATCTCCGGGCTGTTCCGCTGACTCCGCCAGACCCGCGACTAGCAGGCCCCGCCCCCGCGTACGTACTCAGAACGTCCCGTCCCGGCAGGTATCCAACGGAGGACGGGCCGCTTCCGGGTGGAGCGTAACGGCGGTATGGCATGGCGGGAGAGCCCGGTTGCCGGCCAGGGCGTCTTGGTTCCCGAACCGGGCCGCGAGCAGCTATCGCGTTCTTGCTCTCAGGTATTGACCAGCGCCAGCCGCCGGGGCTGCACTAGAGAGGACAGCCCGGCGGTCCCCGTCGGCCAAAGTGCCGTGGGGCGGACACCGAGGTGCTGCCCAGGAAGGCGGCGCAGGTCAGCTACGCCAGCGCTACGCCACCGGGTGCGGGGCCTTGACCCACGGGGGTCTGGGTGACCCCGTCCAGGATGTGCCTCGGCCGAAAAGGAAACCGTGCGTCAGCATCAATCCTGATGCCGGGCAGGGATTGCCTGCTGGCCCGGACCGAGGAGTAACCTAATGAACGTTTCTGACCAGGTAGACGCCCTGCAAGAGCGGGCGGCAGAGCTGAAGAGTTCCTTCGACCAAGCCCGGCAGGAAACCAGCGAGCAGGTCAAGGCCCGCATCGACGAGGCCAGGGCAGACATCGCCGCCCGTCAAGGTGCGGTCAACGACAAAGCCCGGCAGGCCGTCGGCCGCGGGCAAAGCGGGTGGAAGGCGATGCAAGCCGATGCCGCTGCGAAGATGCAGGACCTGCAGGACCGCATCGCCCGCAAACGCGACCAGCATGACGTCAAAATGGCAGAACAAGACGCCGAGGACGCCGAGGAAAACGCCGCCGACGCCCTGGACTACGCCGCCTGGGCTGTCGACCAGGCAGAGCTGGCTGTGCTAGACGCCGTAGACGCACGCACCTGGGCTGACGCCCGGGCGGCGGCGTCGCCACCGAGCTAGCCGGCCGGCGGAGCAGGCTGGGCCGTGACCACCGCGCGGGTGCAGGCAGGCGGTGGACCGGGCAGGGCCGGCTGGCAGTGATCGCGAACCGCCGGCAGGCGCACCCTGGAACGGGAACGCGGGCAAGCAGGCGGCGCCCGTAGCTGGCTCATCTGCAGGAAGCGGAGGCTGCCGGGCTCGCGGCTATCCGAGCGACGCCTCATCCGGAAGCTCAGCTCTGGCCACGGGAGATACGTGGTCAAATCCGCGCTCGGGCCACTGCCCAGGCCGTTGCCCTTGCAGTCCAGGGCCACGCCTTTAGCTGATCAGCAGACTCATGACCCGCTGGTCAGGGGTCGGTACCCGGTGCCTGTCCGGGCGGGAGGACGGCTGCCCAACCGCACCCCGTCCCGCTCAGCCGCTGGCCTGTCTGCTCCTTCAGAACGCAGGACCTGCCCGGCGCTGAGCGTGTGCCACGCGATCCCGCCGGCGGCGGCCGCCCCGATCTCGTGCGTCCGTCGCCGGCGAAACCCATGCCGATCGCCCGGCAGCCGGCAGCAGCCGGGAGCGGACGTCTTCACTACCAAGCCGAACGTACGCCTCGCATCACCCCCTGCGGGTGAAGACCAGACCCGGGCCGCGGTGTGGGCCGCGATGACTACCCAGACGCTGGAGCAGGGCCGGTACCTGGGCGGCCGGCCGCCGTACGGGTACCGGCTCGCCGATGCCGGGCCGCACCCGAACAAGGCCCATGCCGCCTGGGGACGGCGCGCGCACAAGCTGGAACCCGATCCCGAGACAGCGCCGGTCGTCACGTGGATCTTCGCGCAGCGGCTGGCCGGTCACAGCGCCGCGCGGATCACCCGCGCTTTGAACGATGCCGGGGTGCCGTGCCCCTCGGCGGCCGACCCGGCCCGGAACCCGCACCGGACCGGTGCCGGGTGGACGCTGCGGACGGTGGCCGCGATCCTGGCCAACCCCCGCTACACCGGCCGGCAGGTGTGGAACCGGCAGCCGTCCGAGGCGGTCCTGGTCGACCCGGCCGGCACCGCCCTCGGGCACCGGCAGGTGCAGCGGTGGAACCTGCCCGAGGGCTGGGTCATCTCCAGGCACCCGGCGCACGCGGCGCTGGTCAGCGAGGCCGACTTCATCAAAGCCCAGGACATCACTGCGCCGCGCGGCCCGGCCGGGTCGGCGACGCGGCGGTACCTGCTGGCGGGGCTGCTCGTGTGCGGGCGGTGCGGGCGGCGGCTGGAATCGGCCTGGTCGAACGGCAGGCCCGCCTACCGGTGCCGCCACGGGTACTGCAGCGCCGCCCGCCCGGACCCCGGCAGGCCGAAGACCACGTACGTGCGCGAGGACCAGGTCCTGCCGCACCTGGCCGCCCTTGCCATCCTCCTCGCCCGCGGCGGGACGCCGGAGCCCGCGCGCCGGGTCGGCATCATCGCCCCGGCCGAGGCTGCCGACCTGATCGACCAGCTGCGCGCTACGGGCACCGCTCTCACCTACGATCCGCAAGACCGGACCCTGCGCGCCGACGGTCACGACGCACTGTCTGTCGCCATCGGCAAGAACCACTGACACCCACCAGGGTCAGGGAAAGGAGACGCCCACCGGGAAGGAGAGAAAAAGATCACCTGCTGCGGCCGGAGGCTGAGCGCGGGTGACGACCGAACATGCCCGTAAATGGCCGCTTATGGGGATTTAACGTGTCCGAGGGGGACTTGAACCCGGGAACGCGGGAAATTTCCCCAGTCTGGGGAAATTTCCATGGGTCGAGCATAACGGCCCGGTGCCGCAGGCGCCACGCATTTCAAGTTCGGGGCCGCTGCCCGGGTCGGGTCGCTCGCGAGGTAGGCGCTCAGGGGTTCTGGTCGGCCAGCGCCCAGCGACCCCTGCGGTCACGCTCTGCGCTGCCCCTGGCCCCGGGCAGGCGGAATAACCGCCTGAAGCTGCACGCCACAACAGGTGGCCGAGTTCTCGACCACCACAGGCAGCGCCTGGCCCGCGGAGACCACCGCCACGTAAGGCCCAGGCGGCCCGCCCTCCGATGGCAGGCACGCGACCAGGTCAATTAGCGCAGCGTCGAAATAAGAATTAATCGAATCCGTGCGGGGTCGCATATATGCCACTCCTGTGATTCCGGGGCACAGCTCTAGAGCATGCAGAAACGCAGTGGAGCGATGCCCGGTTGTCGCCTGGGTCAATATGGGCTAATAAAGCTCCGCCCGACAGCCCGGCGTGAGAGAGTCACCGGCGCGCACAGCAGGCAGGACGCGGCCAGATTCAAGCATTGAGCCCTGGGGCGTGTCACTCGGCGCGCAGGACCTGTGCGGGGCGCAGCCGGGCCGCGCGGTGCCCGGGCCACATGGCGAGCCCCGCGGCGGTCAGCAAGGTGGCAGGCCCGATCGCTAGCAGGACCCAGACGGCGAGCGGCGGCTGGTAGGCGAGCGGGGTGAAGTCCGCGACCGCGCGCCATAGCAGGCGGCCGGCCACGAGGCCCAGCGGGATGCCGGCCGCAAGGCCGATGACGGCGTGCACGCCTGCGTGGGTGACCACTACCGCACGCGACTGCATGCGGGTCAATCCCAGCGCCCGCAGCACGGCCAGCTCGCGCCGCCGCCGCCGGACGGCGACCGTGAGGGCGTGGCCGACCGCGCCGGCGGCCAGGACCGCCAGGAAGCCGCTGAGCGCCAGCGGCAGCTGGGCGACGTCCCTGATCACCTGCACCTGGACCGGCGGGACGGAAGGCGAGAACGTGTACGGCTGGCCGCCCTTTATCGCGGCGGCCACCGCGTCCAGCCGCCGCGCCACCGCCGTCAGGTCCGCGCCCGGCCGCACGGCCACCGCGCCCAGGTGGTACTTGAATGCGTAATGCGCGCCGTGGAAGACCCGCTGGAACCCCGCCAGGGTCAGCCAGGCGCCCTGATCGTAGTCATTGTGCGGGCCGGCCGGGACGAAACCGACGCCGGTCACCGTCATGTCCTGCCGGGTGGCCCCGCCGTCGAGCCGGATCACCGATCCGACGTGGGCGTCCAGCGCCCGGGCGGTCGTCACGCCGAGGACGAGCTCGGTGGCGCTGGCCGGCATGCGGCCGGCGGTCAGCACTGCCTGGACGCCCTTGCCTGCCACGGGCTCGTAGGTGAAGCTCTCGATGGAGACCCGGCCGGTCTGCGCGCCGGCCACGAGCGGGGCGTCCACGCCGGTCACGTCGGGATCGCCGGCCACCGCGCGCATCACGCGGGCGGCGGCCGGCGAGAAGTCCTGGCCGTTGAACCCGAGGTACGTATCGAGCTGCCAGGTCTGCCCGAACCGCGCCGGGTTGGCCGCCGCGTCGGTCACCCCGGCGTAGAACGTGAACGCGGCCAGCACGCCGAGCACCCCGGCGATGACGCCCGCGAGCGCCGACCGGACCGGCACCGCAGCGTGGCCGCGTCCGGGCTCCAGGGCGAAGCGGATCCCGACCACCAGCGCCACCGGCAGGCCAGCGCGCGCCGCCGCGACGGCGACCCGGGACTGACGGGCGGGCGCCGGGGCACGGGCGGCGGCCGGCAGCGCCAGCCAGGCAGCCAGTGCCGTCCCGGCCGTGACGAGCAGCACCGCGACGAGCCATCCGGGAATCAGCACCAGCCAGTCCGCTTCACTGCCAGGATGCGGCTCGGCGAGGGACGCGACCCCGATCGGCATCCAGCCGGACGCGGCGAAAGCGCCTGCCAGGCCGGCGGCCGCGCCGGCGACGGCCGCCAGGGTCGGCCCGAGGGTTGCGCAGCCGACCGCCTGGGACCGGGTCAGGCCCACCGCCTGCAGCACCCTCAGTTCCGCGGCGCCCGCCGTCACGTGGCGGGCGGCGGACTGGCCGACGAGGAAGATCCCGGCGAGCAGCGCGGCGGCCCCGAAGGCCAGCAGCCAGGCGGCCTCGTACCCGCTCGTCTTGCGGACCGGGCCGCCCATGACGGCGTAGTTGTTCCACACGTCGATGTCGTTGCGGCCGGCCACCCGGGCCAGGTCCCCGCGGAACGCGGGAATCTGGGACGCGCCGCCGCGCAGCCGCACGAGGGCATTGACGAACTGCTGGCTCGTGGTGCCCATGATGTTAGCCCGGTAGCGGGTGAACACGGCGTTGGACAGCACGATGCCGCCCCCGTCCCCGGGAGCGTCCATCCAGAACGGGCTGCGCACTACTCCCACGATGCGGACCTTGATCGCGGGGCCCGCAGGCCGGCCGGAGGAGGCGTCGAAACCCGCGTCGGCCTGTGCGGGCGAGGACAGGCGCACGGTCAGCGTGTCCCCGACGCCCTTGCCGGACCGGGCCACGAAGTGCGCGGAGACGTTCACCTCATCGACGCGGGCCGGGTCATACCGGCGGCCCGCGAGGACGACCGGGCGCTCGATCGCCTGCCCGGCCTCCGCGTTCGCGTACGGGAAGCCGATGTTGACACCCGGCAAGCCGTCCACCGCTGCCCCGTAGTAGACGACGAACAAGCCCATCGCGGAAACCTCCGGCAGGCCACGGACCTTAGCCCAGTCGAATCCGGGCTCGTTGGCCAGCACCGTCGCGGTCGCGGGCAGCGTGCCCGCCCACAGCCGGTCCCATGCCGTCTGCCCGCGCCGCGCCCCCGCGACGGCCGTGAGCACGGTAGCGGTCGCCAGGGCGATCAGCAGCGCCAGCACGATCAGCGCCCGCCACCGCCGCCGCATGTCCAGTCGCAGCCACGCCCAGGTGATGCCCATGCCGGTGTTCCCCTCGCGCCCAGGCCGGTCAAGGTACGGACGGTTCGCCAGCCGTGCCATCAGTTAACTGGCGCAGCCCGGCCCGGACAAGAGCGCTAGCATCACGCTTCGCTAGTGCTATCCCCACCCGCGCGGGCCCTGCGGAGGAAGCTCGCTCGCTCCCCCTGCGGGGCGCTCAGCCCCGACGGCACCTGTTAGGCGTTCGGTATGAGCGTTTGACGACACTCGCGGGGCTCTTCCGCGAATTTGTGGTCGTGGTTACGCGGGGTGAAGGATGACACGTTTGCGGAGGAGGGGAAGCTGGCGCGGCCGTACATCTGGCGTTTGATCATCTTAATCTTGTTGACGTTGCCTTCCATGGCGCCGGAGTTGTAGGGCAGGGACAGGTCGGCGGTGACGGCGTCCTGGTCGCGGCGGATGCCCGCGGCGAGTGAGTGGAGCTCGGGCTGGTCGTCGGCCTCGACCCGGGTGAGCCAGCCTTCGAGCGCGGCCGTGCCCTGCCGGAGAGTCACCATCTCGGCGAAGTCCCGGATGTGCCCGGCCAGGGCGTCCAGGTGCGGGCAGCCGGCCCTGACCGCGGCGAGCCGGCATCGTCATCAACGCCCACAAGGTCAACGCCGGGCGCCCGCCCGCCCTGGCCGGCTACCCCGACTTCTTCTGGTTTACGTTGAGGGACTATTCGGATTCTTCTATCTTGAGCGCGAGCAAGACCTCAGGCGGCACAAGGACGCCTTCATGGATGCACGAGCAGCGGCTATCGACGAAATAAATCAATCAAGCTAATCACAAGAATAAGCAGCGAAATCAGTTGAACTCTAGACTTGGACTTGCTTTATCTGGAAATTAAATTGACTCAGATCCATCCAGGATGACCCGGAAATCCATAACGGTCATTCTGTGCCGTGCGGCAGACTTGAACCA
>Ga0310811_10003196_pt1 | contig 20559 bp, 20 predicted proteins | sample YCmetagenome_FD_207642 | JGI IMG/M metagenome (GOLD analysis project Ga0310811, IMG submission 207642) | Soil microbial communities from experimental microcosm in Duke University, North Carolina, United States - YC | ecosystem: Engineered > Artificial ecosystem > Soil microcosm > Unclassified ...
TGCACCAGAAGCTGCTCGATCGGCTGAAGCAGTAGCGGTTGCACGCGACTATTGCGCTCGGCGTTGCTACTCGCTCCGCCCATTCCTGCGCACTCGCCGCCGCGAAGCCAAAGCGGCTTCGCTTTGGCGAAGCGGGGAGCGGGAATCCAGAACTTCAGGAGTTAGCCATGTTGCGCTGGGTCCCCGCTTTCGCGGGGACGAGCGTTATGTACTGCGAACACCGTTGTCGCGGCCGGCGCGCAGTGCGTCGTGCGGATGACGGCGATCGCCGCGATGATTGGCCTTGCGCACATAGGTGATGGCCGCATCCGGATTCTCGAGCTTCGACTTGAGGGCGGCGACCAGCGCGTCCTCGGCCTCGATGGTGAACACGCGCGAGCGCGTGTTCACTTTGAGGCCCACCGTATACGTGGTCATGGTCGGTCTCCGATTGGCGTCTGCGCGATGATAGCAGACTTCGCCAGCGGGCCTGCACAGAGAATGCGCCGCGTCAGCGCGGGGTCCCCATCCGGTGCAACTTCAGCGCGGCATAGATGAGGTCGTTCACCGGCGTCGGCACCTTCAACTCCTTGCCCAGCCGCGACACCTGTCCGGCCAGCCAGTCGAGCTCCAGCCGGTTGCCGCGATCCAGGTCGTTCGCCATCGAGGCCTTCATGGTCGGCGGCGTATTGGCATCGGCGAAGGCCAGGCGCTCGTCGACATAGCCCGGGTCCAGGTCGACGCCCTTGGCGCGGCCGACGGCCAGCGTCTCCTGCATGATGCCGCGGAAGAGCGCGCGCGTGTCGGGATCGGCGAGGATCGGCCCCATCGGCATGCGCGTGATCGCGGTCGCGCCGGAGGTCGCCGAGAGGAAGATGAACTTCTGCCAGCGGTCACGCGCGATGTTGTCGGACAGCGTGATGTTGATCGCGGCGGCCTTGGCGGCATCGACGAAGGCTTTGAGCGGCGCGTCGGGCTTACCGTCGATGGTGCCGCAGATAATGGTCTGGAATTGGCTGGTCTGCTTGATCACGCCCGGGCGGTCGATGACGCTGACGACGTAAGTGATGCCGGGGATCGCACGCTCGGCGCCGATGATCGGCGCGAGGCGCTCGTAGCTGTCGACGCCGTTCTGCAAGGTGATGACGCGCGTGTTGGGGCCCAATAGCGGCTTCATCTGCTCGGCGGACTTCTCGGTGTCCCAGAGCTTCACTGCGAAGAACACGGCGTCTACCGGGCCGACCTTGGCGGGATCGTCGGTGACGTTCGGCTTCTCCAGGTGCACGTTGCCATGCACGCTCTCGATGCTCAGGCCGTTCTTCCTGATCGCCTCGAGATTGGCGCCGCGCGCAATGAAGGACACGTCGTGTCCGGCCGCCGCCATCCGCGCGCCGAAGTATCCGCCGACGGCGCCCGCCGCCATGACCGCAATTCGCATGATCTCTCCTCAATGACTTTGCGGCAGACGTATAGCCGCCGCCATGGCGCCGGCCAACCGCGCAAAAAAATTGCCCGGCATGTTCGCCGGGCAAGTCTTGGGGGGAGGTTCGCAGTCAGTCAGGAGAATGGGTCAGTGCAGTTGTAGCGGCTGACCGGCATCGTTGGGCGCTTCGGCATAGGCGTCGGTGCCGTCGTCATTGGTTTGCGCGACAGGGCGCACAGGAAGTTGCGCGCGGCGCGCGTTGGACGCGCGGGCGATTGTCGTCTGCGGCAGCACAACCACCTTGGCGCCGACCTGCACACGCCTGTAGAGATCCATCACGTCGGTATTGGTAAGGCGGATACAGCCGCTCGACACGTTCTTGCCGATGGTCTCCGGATTGTTGGTGCCATGGATGCGGTAGTCGGTGCCGCCGATATACATGGCGCGCGCGCCGAGCGGATTGCCGGGGCCGCCCGCGGTCATGCGCGGCAGATAAGGCTGGCGATGGAGCATCGCGGCCGGCGGATACCAATCCGGCCACTCGGCCTTGCGAACCACATTGCGCACGCCCGACCAGGTGAAGCCTTCGCGGCCGACGCCGATGCCGTAGCGCAGCGCCTTACCGCCGCCGAGCACGTAATAGAGATAAGTGTGCGGCGTATCGACGATGACGGTGCCGGGTGCTTCCGCCGTCCGGTAATCGACAATCTGTCTTTGCAAGCGCGCCGGCAGTTGCGCGTCCTCATCGTCGGCCGGATCGACCGGCACTGCGGCTCGCGGCTGCGGCGCTATCTGGCTCTGCGTTGGCGGCGTGAGAAAAGCGAAATTGGTCTGCGCCTGCGCGGTGCCGCACGACAAGGCAGCGGCCGCCATCAACGCGGTGAGCGAAGCGTATGTTTGGATTTTGCGGGACATGACACCCTCGATGACTCAACCCCGACGTTCGTCGAAGCAAGTATTCAGAAGGTTCAATGGTTCCCCATCACAAGTGGCTCAAATGAGCGAAAAGTCGCGGAACCACAGGGCTTAATTAGCGTTTGGGGTACTTCGTCGGGATCATCGATTGCGGTGCCAGCCGACCACAGCGTCGGGCACGCTGTCGGTCGACGCAAAATACGGCTTGATATCCAGCAACGGCGTACCGTCGAGGCAATCGAGACCGACGACGGAAAGCTCGTTGCCCTCGATGCGCATCAGCTTCACCACGCTCATCGCGATCGGATTGGGCCGCGCCGGCGAGCGAAGAGAAAACGTACCGCGCTGGACGCCGTAGCTGCCTGGCACTTGCAGCACCAGATTGCGCGGCGATTTATCCATCCAATAGAGCAGCACCAGGTGGGTGCAGGTCTCGACGTCCTTGAGACCGTCCTGCCAGCGCGGGTCGAGCTCGACGGTGCAGACGGCATCCGACTGGCGGGCGTTCTTCGGGCAGTCCTTGCGCTCCTTCCAGGGCGTGCGGATGCGGCCGATGAAATAGATGCCGGCGTCGGTCTGGGCGGGCAGGTCGGTCGTCTGTTCGCCAGGCCAGACGCCGAAATCGGTATGCGTGCTCATCTCTCGTCCTTGTCGCGTCGGGGCGGTGCCGGCCGCCACGGTAGCAGGATGGGCCATAGGCGCCGACCGGGCGGTCCCGGCCCCCACCTTTAACTCATTGTGATCGATAGTGCCGGTTTGCCCCACTATTTGGCTTGAAAACGCCTTTTTCAACTTATAAAGATATCTTTATATAGTGGGAACCCGCCCATGATGGCGGGCAGGAGCATTATGACGGCGGGCGGACGGCTCGGTTTTGAGGCTCTCAACGCGGCGCTCAAGGCTGCCGGCGAGGAGACGCGTCTGCGCGTCCTTGCGCTGCTGGCCGAGGCGGAGCTGACCGTGTCCGACCTCACCGATATCCTGCGCCAGTCGCAGCCGCGCATCTCCCGGCACTTGAAGCTGCTGGCCGAGGCGGGGCTGGTGGAGCGCTTCCGCGAGGGCACCTGGGCCTTCTTCCGTATGGCCGAGCATGGCGGCGGCGCCGAGCTCGCGCATGCGCTGCTCGCCAAGCTCAATCCCAACGACCAGATCATCGCCCGCGACCGCGAGCGGCTCGGCTCGGTGCGGGCCGCGCGCGCCGCGGCGGCGCAGGCCTATTTCCGTGAGCACGCCGCCGACTGGGATCGCATCCGCAAACTGCATGTGGCGGATGAGGCGGTCGAGGCGGCGATCCGCGACGCGCTGTCCGACAAGCCCTTTCGCTCGCTCTTGGACCTCGGCACCGGCACCGGCCGGATGCTCGAGCTGTTCGGCCCGGAGATCGAGCGCGGGCTCGGGCTCGACCTCTCGCTCGACATGCTGCTGTTGGCGCGCGACCGGCTGGAGCGTGCCGGCCTCAAGCATTGCAGCGTGCGCCAGGGCGACATCTACGACCTGCCGCTGGCAAACGACTCCTTCGACGTCGTTATTCTGCACCAGGTGTTGCACTTCCTCGACGACGGCGGCCGCGCCATCCGCGAGGCGTCGCGCGTGCTGCGTCCCGGCGGGCGGCTGCTGGTGGTCGACTTCGCGCCGCATGAACAGGAATTCCTGCGCGAACAATTCGCGCATCGCCGCCTCGGATTTGCCCCGGAGACGGTGGCGCAATGGATGACGGCGTCCGGCCTCGAGCCGGTATTGCATCAGAGCCTGCCGCCGGAGCCGGGCTCCGACGGCACGATCGCGGTGTCGCTGTGGCTCGCGCGCGACCAGCGCGCGCTGATGGTGTCGCCGCCCCGCCGGGAGGTCGCGTAATGAATCCTTATATTCGCCCCAGCCGTTTCGAGCGTGGCACGGGCCGCCGCATTGGTGTGTCGTTCGAGTTCTTCCCGCCCAAAGACGAGGGCATGGAGACGATCCTCTGGGACTCGATCGAGCGTCTGGCGCCGCTGACGCCGGATTTCGTCTCCGTCACTTACGGGGCTGGCGGCTCCACGCGCGAGCGCACGCATGCGACGGTGAAGCGCATGCTCGCCGAGACGCCGCTGACGCCGGCCGCGCATCTCACCTGTGTTGCAGCGACGCGCGACGAGATCGACAGCGTCGTGCGCACCTATCACGATGCCGGCGTGCGCCACCTGGTGGCGCTGCGCGGCGATGCCATCGGCGGCGAGAAATATGCGCCGTACCCGGGCGGTTATGAGAACGCGGCCGATCTGGTCGGCGGCATCAAGCGCGTCAGCGACGATTTCGAGATCTCGGTGTCGGCCTATCCGGAGAAGCATCCGGACTCGCCGACGGTGGAAGCCGACATCGACATGCTCAAGGCCAAGGTCGACGCTGGGGCAGGGCGCGCGATCACGCAGTTCTTCTTCGAGAACGATCTCTACTTCCGCTATCTCGACCGCGTGCGCGCGCGCGGCATCGATATCCCGATCGTGCCGGGCATCTTGCCGGTGCAGAACTACAAGGCGATGACCGGCTTCGCTGCGCGCTGCGGCACCTCGGTGCCGGGCTGGCTCGCCGAGCGTTTCCATGGGCTCGATCACGATCCCGCGACGCGCAAGCTGATCGCGGCTGCTGTTGCCGCGGAGCAGGTCCTCGATCTGGTTGATCAGGGCGTGACCAATTTCCATTTCTACACGATGAACCGCGCCGACCTCGTCTACGCGATCTGCCATCTGCTCGGTTTGCGCCCGGCGGTCGAACAAGCCGCCTGATTGGAGTCCAAGTATCGTGACAGCGTCCCGCACCGACACCCGATCCACATTCCGCGATCTGCTCAAGCAGCGCATCCTGGTGCTCGATGGCGCCATGGGCACGATGATCCAGGAGCTCAAGCTCGATGAGCAGGGCTATCGCGGCGCGCGCTTCGACGCCTGGAACCGCGAGGTGCGCGGTAATAACGATCTGCTGAACCTCAGCCGCCCGGACGCGATCCGCGACATCCATCTCAAATACTTCCGCGCCGGCGCCGACATCGTTTCGACCAACACCTTCTCCTCGACGACGATCGCCCAGGCCGACTACGGCATGGAGCAGATCGCCTACGAACTCAATGAAGCCGGGGCGCGCCTCGCGCGCGAGGCCGCCGCGCAGGCAGAGAAGGAAGACGGCAAGCGCCGCTTCGTGACCGGCGCGCTCGGGCCGACCAACCGCACCGCATCGATCTCGCCGGACGTGAGCAATCCCGGCTTCCGCGCCATCACCTTCGATCAGCTTCGCGTCGCTTACGGCGAACAGGTGCGCGGCCTGCTCGCCGGCGGCGTCGACATGCTGCTGATCGAGACCATCTTCGACACGCTCAACGCCAAGGCGGCGATCTTCGCCATTTCCGAAGTCTGCGACGAGCTCAAGATTGAGGTGCCGGTGATGATCTCCGGCACCATCACCGACATGTCCGGCCGCTTGCTGTCGGGCCAGACGCCGGGCGCCTTCTGGAATGCTGTGCGCCACGCCAATCCGGTCACGATCGGGCTGAACTGCGCATTGGGCGCGAAGGAGATGCGCGCGCATGTCGCCGAGATCGGGCGGCTCGCGGATACATTCGTCTGCGCCTATCCGAATGCCGGCCTGCCGAACGAGTTCGGCTATTACGACGAGAGCCCGGAATTCATGGCCGAGCTCCTGGAAGAGTTCGCCGAGGCGGGCCTCGTCAATGTGGTCGGCGGCTGCTGCGGCACCACGCCCGACCATATCGCAGCCATTGCCAAGGCGGTGGCCGGCAAGGCGCCGCGCAAGATTCCGGATGTGCCGCAGCAGTTGCGGCTGTCGGGGTTGGAGTCGTTCACGCTGACGCCGGAAATTCCCTTCGTGAACGTCGGCGAGCGCACCAACGTCACCGGCTCGGCCAAATTCCGCAAGCTGATCACCGCCGGCGATTACACCACCGCGCTCAACGTCGCGCGCGAGCAGGTGGAAAACGGCGCGCAGGTCATCGACGTCAACATGGACGAGGGCCTGCTCGACTCCGAGCAGGCGATGGTGACCTTTCTCAATCTCATCGCCGCCGAGCCGGACATCGCGCGGGTCCCGGTGATGGTCGATTCATCCAAGTTCACGGTGATCGAAGCGGGCCTGAAATGCCTGCAAGGCAAGCCGATCGTGAACTCGATCTCGCTGAAGGAAGGCGAGGAAGCCTTCATTGAGCATGCGCGCACTGTGCATCGCTATGGCGCGGCGGTGGTGGTGATGGCCTTCGACGAGAAGGGCCAGGCCGACACCTTCGAGCGCAAGACCTCGATCTGCAAGCGCGCCTACGACATCCTGGTGAACCAGGCCGGCTTCGCGCCCGAGGACATCATCTTCGATCCGAACATCTTCGCCATCGCCACTGGCATGGAGGAGCATAACAATTACGGCGTGGACTTCATCGAGGCGACGCGCTGGATCCGGCAGAACCTGCCACACGCGCACATCTCCGGCGGCGTGTCGAACCTGTCGTTCTCGTTCCGCGGCAATGAGCGCGTGCGCGAGGCGATGCATTCGGTGTTCCTGTATCATGCCATCAAGGCGGGCATGGACATGGGCATCGTCAATGCCGGGCAGATGGCGGTTTATGATGATCTCGATCCCGAGCTGCGCGAAGCCTGCGAGGACGTGGTGCTCAACCGCCGTCCGGAGGCGGCCGAGCGGCTCTTGAAGCTGGCGGAGAAATTCCGCGACGGCGCCGGCGCCGTGAAGGAGGCCGATCTCGGCTGGCGCGAGGCCGTGGTCGAGAAGCGCCTCGCGCATGCGCTGGTGCACGGCATCACCGAGTTCATCGAGGTGGACGTGGAGGAGGCGCGCAAGCGCGCCAAGCGGCCGCTCGAGGTGATCGAAGGCCCGCTGATGGACGGCATGAACATCGTCGGCGACCTGTTCGGCTCCGGCAAGATGTTCCTGCCGCAGGTGGTGAAGTCGGCGCGCGTGATGAAGCAGGCGGTGGCTTACCTATTGCCATATATCGAGCAGGAGAAGGACGGACGCAGCCATTCCAACTCCGCCGGCAAAATCGTCATGGCGACGGTGAAGGGCGACGTGCACGACATCGGCAAGAACATCGTCGGCGTCGTGCTCCAGTGCAACAATTACGAGGTCATCGACCTCGGTGTCATGGTGCCGGCGGCGAAGATCCTGGAGACGGCGCGCGCCGAGAAGGCGGACATCATCGGACTCTCGGGCCTGATCACACCGTCCTTGGACGAGATGTGCCACGTGGCCGCGGAGATGGAGCGGCAGGGCTTCGAGCTGCCGCTGATGATCGGCGGCGCGACGACCAGCCGCGTGCACACCGCGGTGAAGATTCATCCAAACTACCGGCGCGGGCAGACTGTGTACGTGACCGACGCCAGCCGCGCCGTGGGCGTGGCGCAATCGCTGCTCTCGGCCGAGCAGAAGTCGAACTATGTGACCGAGCTGCGCAGCGAATACGCGCGGATCGCCGCCGCGCATGCGCGCGCGCAGGAGGACAAGGCGCGGCTGCCGCTCACCACCGCGCGCGCCAATTCCGTGAAGCTTGACTGGTCCGGCGCCTACGTGCCGCCGAAGCCGAATTTCATCGGCACCAAGGTGCTCAACGATTATCCGATCGAAGAGCTGGTCGAGTACATCGACTGGACGCCGTTCTTTCAGACCTGGGAATTGGCGGGCAAATTCCCGGCGATCCTCGAGGATGCGAAGGTCGGCGAGGCCGCGCGCTCGTTGTACGAGGACGCGCGCGCGATGCTCGACAAGATCGTCGCCGAGCGCTGGTTCAAGGCAAATGCCGTGGTCGGCTTCTGGCCGGTGAACGCGCAGGGCGACGACATCATCGTCTATGCCGACGAGGCGCGCACCAAGGTGCTGACCAAGCTGCACACGCTGCGGCAGCAACTGTCGAAGCGCGAGGGCCGCGCCAATTCCGCACTCTCGGATTTCGTCGCGCCGCGCGACAGCGGGCTGCCCGACTACATCGGCGGCTTCACGGTGACAGCGGGCATCGGCGAGGACGAGGTCGCCGACCGCTTCAAGCGCGCCAATGACGATTACTCGGCGATCATGGTGAAGGCCCTGGCGGATCGGCTGGCCGAAGCTTTGGCCGAACGTCTGCATCAGCGCGTGCGCAAGGAGTTCTGGGGCTACGCGGCGGACGAGACGCTGACGAACGCCGAGCTGATCGCCGAGGGCTATCGCGGCATTCGCCCGGCGCCCGGTTATCCGGCGCAGCCGGACCACACCGAGAAGGGTACGCTGTTTACGCTGCTGCAATCGGAGCGCATCGGCGTGAAGCTGACCGAGAGCTACGCGATGTGGCCGGGCGCGGCCGTGTGCGGGCTTTATTTCAGCCATCCCGACAGCGCCTATTTCGGCGTCGGCAAGATCGAACGCGATCAGGTCGAGGATTACGCGCGGCGCAAGGGATGGAGCGTGGAGGAGGCCGAGCGCTGGCTCGCGCCGATCCTCAATTACGATCCGCGTCACGCACCGAGCATCGCCGCGGCGTAGTTACTCCTGTCATGGCCGGGCTGGTCCCGCCGATCCCGATTCAAAGGGAAGTGCCTTCCCAAGCGGGATCACCGGGACAAGCCCGGTGATGACAATAGAAGACGTGGCGCTCGCTTTTCATTTTATTGACGCCCAAACGCAAAACACCGGAGAGCTGGCGGCCCTCCGGTGTCGTATTGCTGTGTCGGTCGAATGATTGGCTTTATGATTTTACCGGTGTGGCTTCGTCGTCGGCCGCTTGAACTAGAATGCCCCCAGAAGAATCGCACCGACGAACAAGAAGACGGCGGTGACGGCGAGCACATTCATCCTCAAGGTCAGGTCCACGGCAGTGCCTCCCTTGTTGGCATGGTTGACACCTATCACAAATCTGAAGTCTCTCGAAGAGCGGACCGCACCGGGTACGGCAGAAAGTGCGTGATTCGTCATGCATCCGCGTCATGGCGCGGGCAACCGATTGATCGCGCGCCGCAAAAAATAGCCATGCGGAAAAATTCGGCAGTGCAATACGCGTGCTGCGGTGCGAAATCGAAGCCGGATAGGCTGCTAATTACTCCCGCTTGAGCAGAGAGCAGGATCGGTTTGTTTCAGCCGCCGCAAATTTGCATGCGTTCACGCGGAAGCGGCGCCGTCGCCGCGACGACTTTCGCAATTGCGGTGTTCGGGTGTTTGCGGCTATCTCTCTCCCACGTATGTATGCGTAAAAACGAAATCCAAGAGGTTGAAATGCCAAGCCTGCGCCGTCTTTTGTTAACCGTGATGCTTTTCGTCTGCGCCGCATTCGTGACGGCGCCTGCCGGCGCGCAAACCCCGGCTTGGCCGACGCGCCCGGTGCGCTTCATCATTCCGATTGGGGCCGGCTCCGGCGCCGACATCACCGCGCGCCTGTTCGCCGACAAGCTGTCGCAGAAGTGGGGTCAGCCGGTGGTGGTCGAGAACCGCCCGGGCGGCGACGCCTTCGTCGCCATCATGGCGGTGGTCAACGCGCATGACGATCACATGCTGCTGTTCGCGCCGGCCTCGACCTTCACCGCGCATCCGCTGTTGCACGATACGCTGCCGTACAAGCCCGACGATCTCGTGCCGATCGCGCGCGTGACCAATACGCTGGTCTCGCTCGCCGTGCCGACCGGCCTCGGCGTGAATTCGGTCAAGGAGTTCGCCGACAAGATCAAGGCGCAGCCCGGCAAGCTCAACTACGCTTCGGTGACCGGCGCCAACGATCTTCTGTTCGCCTCGTTCCTGAAGACCGAAAAGCTCGACATGGCAAAGGTGCCCTACAAGGACACCGTACAGGCGATCAACGATCTGGCCGAAGGGCGCATCCAGTCCTTCGTCGGCGCCTATGCGATCATGCGTCCGCGCGTGCAGGAAGGGAAAGTGAAGGTGATTGCGCTCACCAACCCGAACCATGCAACGGCGCTCAACGACATCCCGACCGCGCGCGAAGCCGGCTTCCCGTCGCTCGAGTTCGATGGCCTGGTCGGCCTGTTCGGCCCGAAAGGCTTTCCGAACGCCGTGAGTGAAAGGATCGCCAAGGACATGCGTGAGATCGCCAGCGATCCCGACATCAATGCCAAGCTTGTGCTGACCGGCCAGGTGGTCAATCCGGGCACGCCGGAAGAGTTCGCCGCCGCATTGAAGGAGCAGCGCGACGACGTGGCGCGGATCGGGAAGATTCTCGACATCAAGCCGGCGCAGTAACGCGCGCATTTGCGCGCCGGCTCTCCGGCGCGCCAGAAGATGCATCGATCAGGGTGGGCAGCCGGGATGCCGGTTGCCCACTTTTTTATTGTCTTTCCAGGGCAGTTGGCCCGGTCTAAATTTTCCAACAAACGATCCAAGAAAAACGAATACTACGGAGGATTCATGTTGAGTTTGGGCCGACTGCCGGTCGCGCTGGCGCTTGTTGTTGCCGGCGCTCTTCTCGCCGGAGCGCCTTCCAATGCACAATCACGGGACTGGCCAACGCGTCCCGTGCGCCTGATCCTGCCGCTTGGGCCCGGGTCCGGCGCCGATATCACGGCGCGCATGCTCGCGGACCGGCTGATGGCGCGCTGGGGGCAGCCGGTGATCGTGGAGAACAAGCCCGGCGGCGATGCCATCCTGGCCATCACCACGGTTCTGAACGCGCATGACGACCATGTGCTCTTGTACTCGCCGACGTCGTCCTTCACCGCGCATCCGCTGTTGCACGAAAAGGTGCCGTACAATGTCAACGATCTCGAGCCGATCGCGCGCACGACAACGACGTTGATCGGGTTTGGCGTGCCGGCATCGCTCGGCGTCTCCAAGATCAAGGACTTCGTCGCCAAGGTGCGTGCCGCGCCCGGCAAGCTGAACTACGCCTCTGCGACCGGCGCGAATGACCTGATGTTCGCCTCGTTCCTGAAGATCGAAAAACTCGATATGTCGAAGGTGCCATATCGCGATCCGGTTCAACCGATCAACGATCTCGCCGAGGGGCGCGTACAGGCTTACGTCGGCGCTTATGCGATTCTTCGGCCGCAGATAGAAGCCGGCAAGATCAAGATGCTGGCGCTGACCAATCCAAGCCCTGCGCCGTCGATGCCGGACATACCGACAGCGACGCAGGAGGGCTACAAGGATCTGACGATCGACGGTCTCGCCGGCTTATTCGGTCCGCGCGGCATGCCGCTGGCGCTTCGCCAGCACATTGCCGCGGACGTGCGTGATGTTCTCGCCGATAAGATCATCGGGGAGCGCCTGACGGCAGTCGGGCTGGTCGTCAGTCCCGGCGGTCCCGCCGACCTCGCCTCCGCGCTCGCGGGTCAACAACAGGACGTGGTGGAGATCGGCAAGATTCTCGATATCAAGATGGCGCAATAGGGCGGTTGCGCCTGGGGCTGCGCCATCGCGGCGCGTTTTGACCGATATGACGAGAGCCCGCGCGCTGCACGCGGGTTCCGTTAAACGAATTCTTATCCTTAACAAATTCACCCAGCGCCAGCGTTGATGCCTCGTTAAAGATAACACTCGCATTTTCGCGGGTATGAGGAGTGGCGTCCGCTTTTCCATTGCCGGGCTGACTTTACTGCTGGCGCTCGCAGGCTGCGGGCGTGGCTGGCTTCAGTACGGCGAACGCGCGTCGTGGCGGCACGAGGCGGAAGTCGCGTGCCTGAAGTCCGGCGCGGTGAAGATCGGCTCCGGCGTGGTGCAGATCCAGCCGATCGAAGGGCCGGGGATGTGCGGCGCCGATTTCCCGCTCAAGGTTTCGGCGCTCGGCGAAAGCTCACCTGCGATGAGCTATGCCGACGATCTGCGGCCGCCCGGCGCAATTCCCAACAGATCCTCGTCGCAGATGCCGCGCTGGCCTGTCGATCAGCCGCGCTACGCGCCGGACGTACCGCAGCCGGCGCCCGTACAGACTCAGCCGATCCAAGGCGGCAACATGCGTTGGGTGCCGGGCGCACAGCCGGTCGAAAGTCCGCAAGCCGATGGGCCGGCGGGACAGCCGATGTCGATCAGCCCGCCAGGCATGACGCCCCCTGAGGAGGTGGCGCCGCGCCCGACGATGCGTAGCGTGCCTGTCGCGCCAGCGGAAGCTTCAGACCCCGACGATGTCCCCGATGACGCGGTTTTGCCCAATGAGCGCACGCGCGGAAGCGCGCCGCGCACGCAGCCGGCCTACAACGCACCGGTCTATCAGCAGCCGGAGCAGCCGCGCGCGCCGCCGCGGCTTGGCCCGGATCGCGGATCCAACATGGCAGTCACAGGCCCTGCCGAACTCAAGCCGGCGGCGACGCTCGCCTGTCCGCTCGTCTCGGCGCTTGACCGCTGGGTGAGCGAGGGCGTGCAGCCTGCCGCACTGCATTGGTTTGGCGTGCCGGTCACCGAGATCAAGCAGATCTCGGCTTACTCCTGCCGCGGCATGGTTGGCTCCGGAACGTCGACCATTTCCGAGCATGCCTTCGGCAATGCGCTCGACATCGCGGGTTTCACTTTCGCCGACGGCCGTAACATCACGGTCAAGGACGGCTGGCGCGGCACGCCGGAAGAGCAGGGCTTCCTGCACGACGTGCAGCTCTATGCCTGCGAGACGTTCACCACGGTGCTGGCGCCCGGCTACAACATCTACCACTACAATCACATCCACGTTGACCTGATGCGCCGGCGGCCCGGCTATCGGCCGTGCCGGCCGACCGCGGTCCCCGGCGAAGTGGTCGCGGCGCGGGTGCGCGCGCAATATGCCAGCAAGATGCGCGGCCCGGCGTATACGGGATCGATCGCATCGAAATCCTCTCTGCCGGAAGCTCCTCCGGGCGAAGATGGTTATGTCGGGGATGACGATGACGACGCCGGCGTGACCGGCTCGATCCCGGCGTCGCAGAAGCCGAAGGCGAGCGGCGGGTTCGGCGATGCCATCGCGCGGCTCCTCGGACGCTCGTCACCGCCGCCGAAGAAGGCGCCGGAAGATCGGCTCACGCATTCGTATTAGCCGGTCGGCGTCTGCCACTTCAGTCCCGGAAAGCGCGCGAAGTCGCGGTCGAGGGTGATCCACTCACAGCCCGATTCAATGGCGAGCGCAGCGTACCAAGCGTCAGTAACGCGCGGTCCGCGCGTGTCGGTTTCGATGCAAAGCCTTCTGAAAATGTCCCAATGGCGTTCGCCGGGCTCTACTCGCTGACAATGAGGTTGGCTGAGGAGGTCTTCGCAAAACCCAATAGCGTCGTCTAATGAACTAGGCACTGGATAGCTGCGGTGATTGGTCGTTATACGGACCACGGCGCCTAAAGCTAACGGAGAGAGGCCGAAACGCGCGTCGCTGAGCACGACACGATTCAGCCAGGGTCGGCAAATCGTGTGTTGGGGCGCATCTTTGCGGAATGCATAGATCAGGACGTTGACGTCCGGCAGTATCATTTAAAGTGCTTCATTCTCTCGACGTATTCGAGATCGTCCATTTCCTGGAGTGCCGCGGAATTTGAAATATCTACGCCCGGCATGACCCCGCCAGTCGCCGAACTGATGCGCGGCAGGATACGCTTTTGTTTCGAAGGCCTTTGCTCACTTGCTACGATGAGCCGCAGCCCATCCTCGATCAAGGACGTCAAACTGCGGCCTTCGTCGGCTGCCTTGCGCTTGGCGCGCCGGAGCAAATCTTCGGGAAGTCGGACCGTCGTTCGCTCTGCCATATGTCAAGACATATGGCGGCGGCGTCAATATGTCAAGTTGTGGATTGTGGCTTATACGACCGCATCCACCAGCATGGCGCCGAACAGGATCAGCCCGGCGTCGCGGTTCGATCTGAACAACATCAGGCAGTGCGCCGAGTCATTGATGTTCAGCCGCATCACCTGCCAGGCCAGATGCGCGGCGAAGGCGGCGAGGCCGAGCGCGAAGATCACGCCGCCGCCGGCCATGAATCCAGCGATACCGATCAGCACCACGGCAACGACATAGAAACTCGCCAGCATCGGCCGCGTCTTCTCCTGAAACAGCAGCGCCGTCGATTTGATGCCGATGAGCGAGTCGTCGTCACGGTCCTGGTGCGCATAGATCGTGTCGTAGCCGATCACCCAGGCGATCGATCCGGCGTAGAGCACCAGCGCCGGCCAATCGAGACGGCCGAAGGCGGCCGGCCAGCCCATCAGCGCGCCCCAGGAGAAGGCGAGGCCGAGCACGATCTGCGGCCAGTAGGTGATGCGCTTCATGAACGGGTAGATCGCGACCACCAGCAGCGACGCGAAACCGGTCAACACCGTGAAGCGGTTGAACTGAAGCAGCACCGCGAGGCCGATCAGGGCCTGTGCCACCATGAAAGCGGCGGCTTGTTTCGCCGTCACCTGTCCTGAGGGGATTGGACGCGAACGCGTGCGTTCGACCTTGGCATCGAGATCGCGGTCGACCAGATCGTTCCAGGTGCAGCCGGCGCCCCGCATGACAAAGGCGCCGACGAAGAACAGCACGATGTGCCAGAGGCTGGGCAATGCGCGGGCATGCATGCCGGCAAGGCCGACCGACCACCAGCACGGGACGAGCAGCAGCCAGGAGCCGATGGGGCGGTCGAGGCGGGCGAGCCGCAGATAGGGGCGGCTAAAGGCGGGGGCGAGAACGTCGACCCAGTTTCCGGTCGCATCGGCGACGCGTCCCGCGCCCACGCCCGCGCTCATTTGCCAAGGGCCGAGCCGCTTAAGGTGTCGAAGGTGCCGCGGCCGGTCTTGATATTATTCGAATCCGGTACAGGCGAGCCGAGCGCGTCGCTTAGGCTTGGCCCGCGCGGCGCCATCGGAGCCTGGGCCGCAGCGTTGCAGATCCTGGTGCGCAGTTCCGCGGTGCGCACGTGGCTGGTTTTGATCTGGTCAACGACCTGCTGGGGAATGCCGCACCAGACCGTATTGTCGGTGGCGTATTTCAGCATCTTCTCCTCGGCGGCCGAGTAGGTATTGAATAGCCCGCAGGCTTCCTTTGGCGACGCCTTGCGTGCGCTCGCGCTACGGATGGCGAGGGCCTTCTTCTCGGTGTCTGTCCGCAGCTTGATGAATTCCTGCACGCAGGGCGGGGCCTGTTGCTGCTCCTGCTGCGGCGCAGGCTGCATTTGCGCCGATGCCTGCCCGGCGCTGAACGAACCCATGCACGCGGCGATGAATAGTGTCCGGCGCCAGCTCATGGCGAATCCTCTTCACGTCCCTGCGTATTATACATCGGGAAAAGCCTTTCGGCGCTCATAACAACCTGCTGAATACGTCGGGAAGGGGGCGGATTTCGCGTAAAATCGACGCGCTCGCCTGCGTCCTCCGGAGGGCGTAAACGTATCCGTATCCGCCTGCAACCGTTGCCCCAACCGCTGCCACCAGCCACTGCCATGTCCCGTTACGATTTCCGTACCCCGCGCGTCTACGTCGATGCGGCGCTGCGCGCCGGCGGCGAGGTGGCGCTCGACCGCGACCAGGCCAATTACCTGCTCAACGTGCTGCGCCTCAAAGCCGGGGACGAAGTGCTGTTGTTCAACGGCCGCAACGGGGAATGGCGCGCGAGCCTCATTCCAGCTGGGAAAAAGGCGCTTTCCGCGCGGCTCGGGGAGCGCGAGCGCGATCAGCCGCGGCCGCTCGATCTGCATTTCATGTTCGCGCCGCTCAAGCATGCGCGGCTCGACTACATGGTGCAGAAGGCGGTGGAGATGGGCGCCTCGAAGCTCCAGCCGGTGCTGACGCGGCATACGCAGGTCGCCCGCGTCAATCTCGAGCGCATGCGCGCCAATGCGATCGAGGCGGCGGAGCAGTGCGGCATCCTGACGCTGCCCGAGGTGGGCGAGCCTGTGAGCTTTGAGGCAGCGTTGAGCGCGCTCGGGGCGGACCGCCTGCTGGTGTTCTGCGACGAGGACGCCGAGGTGAAAGACCCGGTGGCGGCGCTGGCCGCGGCGGGCGGGGGGCCATTGGCGCTTCTCATCGGGCCGGAGGGCGGCTTCGCCGGGGAGGAGCGGGAGGCCCTGCTCAAGCTCCCGCAGGTCGCCCGGATATCGCTCGGCCCGCGCATCTTGCGCGCCGACACGGCAGCCGTTGCGGCGTTGGCGCTGGTACAGGCCGTCCTGGGCGATTGGCGGGGGTAACGGGGCCGCGCGGCCGGGGCCGGGCCCGTTGCGGCGCGGCCGCCGTCCTTCGGGCCGGCTGCCGCGCCGTGAGAGCACACCGACGCAACGAACGCTCAAGCAACGACCACGCAGGCGACGCACCACCAGCCCGCCGGACGAAAGCCGGGCCGCGTGCAAGCAACGATACCGGGGACTACTGACGAACGGACCCAAGACGCTACCCGTCCGGCCGAACACGCCGCCGACGGTCTTAGCTCCTCCCGCGCCGGGCTTTCTTCGGCGGTAATGCGCGCAAGACGCCCAACCGCTCGCCGGCCCGAGTCGTGAGCGAGAGCATGCAGCGGTGCAACCTGATTCACGAGTCCGCGAGGTGGCAAAGCTGTGAATCAAACCGGTCCCACGACGGAAAACTTGTGATACAATCCCGCCCACTTCGCGGGAGTTCTCACCATGTCGCCGACACGTTGCCTCCGGTCCCTCGGGATCGCGCTTTCGCTGGCTTTTCTCACCTTCGCGCCGGCCGAAGCCGCGAACTGGATCGAAAAAACCTTCTACATGTCGGGGACGAACTATGACGGCGTATTGCCGTCCTGCGAGGCCGGCCTCGGCAAGATCTCCGCGCACTTCTCCGAGAAAGAGCGCAGCTTCTGGGGCTCCGACCTGCAAATCCTTGGCTTTGAGCGCGTGCGCGAGACCACCTATAGCCCGTGGGCGCTCGGCACTATTCCGCGCCGGTTCTGCCGTGCGACGGCGCAGGTCAGCGATGGCCGCAAGCACGCTGTCTACTATTCGATCGGCGAAGACACCGGCATGATCGGCATGACCTGGGGCGTCGAGTGGTGTGTGGTCGGTCTCGACCGCAACTGGGCCTTCAATCCCGCCTGCAAGATGGCGCAGCCTTAGGCCGCGAGAAAAGCGTCAGGGCTGGGCCGCTGCTGGCTGCCGCATGGTATCGATGGTGGGCCGGCCGGCGAGCCAGTCGGCATTGACCGCCAGGTCGAGGAGCGCCTCGCGCATCTTCAAGAGACGGATGCGTTCGTCCGGATCGCATTCGGCATGGCCGGCCCGGGCCGCGCATTCCATCGCCAAGCGGCGCAATTCGGCTGAATTCAGCATGTCAGGCATGCCAACCTCCTGAGGTTCGCTCGCCACAATCGTGGGCTTCTTGCGCGTCCTCCGCCAGCCCTTCGTAGTCTAAGAGCAAAGCACTCATTTGGCGGAACAAGCTAAACCGCCGACGAAAGCTGCTCGAACTAGGCGTGGGCCGCTATTGGCCGTCAAGAACGCCGAAATCGGACGACTTCTTGCCGTCGCTCTGCTGCACGAAGCCGGCGCCCGCCAGTCCGAGGCGGAACAGCTCGCGCACGGCGGCGGCCCGGCTCGGCATGCGGTGTTTGAAGCGGAAATCATCCACGGCGGTCAGCTCTTCGGGCGAGAGCATGATTTGCAGGCGTTCGCCGCGGGCGAGGTTTCCATTGTTTCGATCTGCTGCCATGACACATGAGCCGATGATGCAAGGATGTAATAAACTGGATAATGCATCACTTACTCATTTGTTTCATGTGAGGCAAGGCAAACTGCTGCTCAATATTCACTGATAGTTTATGTTAATAAGGACGGGCGCCTTTTATTGCCTATATGTTCTTGTATTGTTCCAGTTGTTGTGACAGCCTTGGATGGAACTTTCGAATTTAGTCAATTGCCGGTTTGTTCTTCTGGCTTCGCGTCTGCGTTTGGTTGGGGTAAGAGCGTCCATGGTCAGCGCATGCATTCGGCGGGTGACAAGAGCCGCCTTCATCACCACGAGCCTCTTTGCTCTCTTGGCGACGGCGGGGTTCGCCCAGCCGGCTTCGGCCCCGCCTGAGGCCGAGGTCGAGACACCGCCCATCGAGAACGTTGCGTTTGACCGGCGGCAGGGCGAGCCGGGCAAATTCGATTACTATGTGCTCGCGTTATCCTGGTCGCCGTCCTACTGCCAGGCGGCTCAGGAGCGCGCGCCCAATCGTGCGCCCGACCAGCAATGCAGCGGGCGGCCATTCTCATTCGTCGTGCACGGGCTCTGGCCGCAATACGAGCGGGGCTTTCCCTCGTATTGCCAGGTACCGGCGCCGCGGCTCAACCGCGACATCGTCGGCGGCATGCTCGACCTGATGCCCAGTCCGCGGCTGATCTTCCACGAATGGGATCGCCACGGCACCTGCTCGGGCCTGTCGCCGCACGCCTATTTCGAGACCGTGCGCAAGGCGCGCGCGGTGGTGAAAATCCCGGCCGATTATCTCGAACTCGACAAGCCGATCACCGTGACCCCCGGCGCGGTGGCCGAAGCCTTCGTGAAAGCCAATCCGGGCCTGTCGCGCGCCAATTTCGCCATTGCGTGTGACAGGAAACGGCTCACCGAAATCCGCGTCTGCATCGGCAAGGATTTCTCCTTCCACGATTGCGCCGAGGTGACGCGGCGGAGCTGCCGTCTCAACACGATCGTGATGCCGGCGGTCCGTGGCGGCTGAGACGAGCGCGTGGTGCTGCGTGAGCTGCGCAGGCCTCCACAGCGCCCCAACGGTCTGCGCGTGCGGCATTGAGCGCCGGCCTGTGGCATAAGCTCGCGCCGTGACGTTCGCGCAAAGCGCGGATGTATCTCAAGCGTAAAGACGAGCCGATCCGTGAACTATCGCCACGCCTTCCATGCCGGCAGCTTCGCCGATGTTTTCAAGCACGCGGTGCTGTGCCGCATCCTGCTTTATCTGCGCACCAAGGAGGCGCCGTTCCGCGTGATCGATACGCATGCGGGGGCGGGGATCTATGATCTGACATCGCCCGAGGCGAGCCGTGGCGGCGAATGGCGTGACGGCATCGGCAAGCTGCTGGCGAGCCCGCTGCCGACGCCGGTGGCGGAGCTGCTCAAGCCCTATCTCGAGGTGATCGACGCGTTCAACGAGCATGGGCAGCTCAAGCTCTATCCCGGCTCGCCGGCTTTCGCGCGCGCCTGGCTGCGTCCGCAGGATCACTTGATCGCCTGTGAACTGGAGCCGAGCGCGGCCGCGGCGCTCGCCCACAATCTGCGACGCGACGTGCGCATCAAGACGCTTGCGATCGACGGCTGGACCGCGCTCGGCGCCTACGTGCCGCCGAAGGAGCGGCGCGGCCTGGTGCTGGTCGATCCGCCCTTCGAGGAAGACAACGATTTCCGCCGTCTCGCCGATGCGCTTGGCGTCGCGCATCGCAAATGGGCGACCGGCATCTATGCGCTCTGGTATCCTGTTAAGGGGCGCACCGAGCCCGACGCCCTTGCCAAGCGGCTGCGCCGCCTCGACATCGGCAAAATCCTGCGGGCCGAGCTGATCGTTTCGTCCCTCAGCGATCCAAGCAGGCTGAACGGATCTGGCATGATCCTGGTCAATCCGCCTTGGACACTCGCCGAAGAACTGAGCACGCTGCTTCCCGCGCTCGCCCAACGCCTTGGCCGCGACGGTAAGGGGAGCTTCAAACTCGATTGGCTCGCCGGCGAAGGAAAGATGACCGCCGGGTGACATCGAACCTCTTTCCACAGCCGCGCGATTGGTGAATAGTTCCCCTATTGGCAGTGACGTTCCGCCCCCTTGGGGGGGGCCGGCGGAGTTGACTGAGGCCGCTCGCGGCTGACGCTTTCCCCGACAGTGAATGTCCAGCCGAGCCATCGTGCGTGGGGCCGGTGGCGGAGCACAGAGGGGAAGGAGCTACCCAATGGCACAGACGGGTGTCGTGAAGTTCTTCAATGGCGAGCGAGGCTACGGCTTTATCAAGCCGGACGACGGCGGACGCGATGTGTTCGTGCACATTACGGCTGTCGAACAAGCGGGCCTCAAAGGTCTCAATGAAGGACAGCGCATCAGCTTCGATGTCGAGCCTGACAAGAAGGGCAAAGGCCCGAAGGCGGTGAATCTCGTCATCACCGGCTGACCGACGCGACGCGCGCGCTTAACACGCGCGCGCACTCACGACAGATTGGACATGCATCGGGCGCGGGCGCTAAACACCCCGCGTCCGAAACAGCAGCGTATTGTCTCATGATGATCCTTCGATCTTCCGCGGCGTCGCCCTTTGTGCGCAAGGTGCGCATCGCATCGAACCTCTTGGGACTCGACGACCGCATCGACGTGCGCGGCGTCGATCTCAACGATCCCGCCGACTCGATCCGCGCGCAGAATCC
>Ga0310811_10003197_pt1 | contig 20556 bp, 17 predicted proteins | sample YCmetagenome_FD_207642 | JGI IMG/M metagenome (GOLD analysis project Ga0310811, IMG submission 207642) | Soil microbial communities from experimental microcosm in Duke University, North Carolina, United States - YC | ecosystem: Engineered > Artificial ecosystem > Soil microcosm > Unclassified ...
ACGAGGGCGTGAAGAAAATGCAGCCGGCGGACAAGGCGCTGCCGGTCGAGCAGTTTTCGACCGAACGCTGGGACGCGCTCGATGCCGACGTCAAATTCACCGGACGGAAAATCGTGCGCGATGCGAGCTTGCCGATCGACGATCTGTACACCGAGTTGCACATGAAGGACAAGGTGCTGACGCTGACGCCGCTGAATTTCGGCGTGGCGGGCGGCAACCTGACATCCAATATCTCGCTCAACGGTCAATCCGACAAGATACAGGCGCAGATCAAGACGGCCGCCCGCCGCCTGAAGATCAAGCAACTGTTCCCGACGCTGGAGACCATGCAGGCAAGCATCGGCGAGGTGAATGCCGATGCCTCGCTGTCGGGCACCGGCAATTCGATTGCCGCCATGATGGCCTCCTCCAACGGCGAGCTGAAGGCCGCAGTCACCGAAGGCACGGTCAGCAAGTTCATTCTGGAAGCGGCGGGACTCAATATTCCGAACGCCGTGTTCGCCAAGCTGTTCGGCGACAAGCAGGTGCAGATGAATTGCATGGCCAACGATTTCGACATCAAGAACGGCCTGATGCAGACCAAGTACTTTGTGCTCGACACAACCGATGCGGTGGTGACGGTGGACGGCACCATCAACCTGTCGACCGAGGTGATGGATCTGGATGTGCGGCCCAAGACCAAGGGTTTGCGCATCATTTCCCTGCGCACACCCTTGTATGTGCGCGGTACCTTCAAGGATCCGGATATCGGTTTGCACAAGGGCGCGCTCGCGGCCAAGGCGGCTGGCATGGTTGCACTCGGCGCGGTGGCGCCGCTGGCCGCCGTCATCCCGCTGATCAATCCGGGCCGCACCGACGATGTGGATTGCGCGCGTCTGCTGGCGGACTACAAGGAAAAACCGAAGGCGCCGCCGCCCGGACAAAAGAAAAAGAACTGATCTGTGCTGTGCCGCGTTCCCGAGAGGGCGTGGCACGTTTCCTTCTGTACGGCTTGTTTCCCAACGCTGCAGCGCCTTGCCCGCATCGGCAGTTTTCTATACAATGAGAACGATTCTCAACTGGCTTGCATCGCGGGCTGGAGAATCAAATCCTGCAAAAGCCGTCTTTGCTTCCTGGAAGCTGAATGATGCAGCGCCTGAAATTCCCGCTGCCGATGTCGCGCGACCGAGTTCATGCGACAGCTTCGTCTCCGCTAGGTAAAATACGCGTTTTTCGTTTCGCCGGCATGCAGGGCGATACGCCGTCGGCTTGCGCGTTTGCCTGCCGCACGGTGCAGAAATCATTTTTGAATTGGGATGTATCGAGCTTATGGCTGCCTTTGAAACCTGTCGCGTGCTGAGCGTTCATCACTGGAACGACACGCTGTTTTCCTTCACCACCACCCGCGAACCGAGCTTCCGTTTTGAAAGCGGCCACTTCGTCATGATCGGTTTGCCGATCGACGGCAAGAACGTGATGCGTGCTTACAGTATCGCCAGCCCGTCGTGGGAAGAGCATCTCGAATTCCTGTCGATCAAGGTGCAGGAAGGCGCGCTGACCAAGCATCTGCAGAACCTGAAGGTCGGCGACGACGTGCTGGTCGGCCGCAAGCCCACCGGCACGCTGGTGATTTCCGATCTGCTGCCGGCCAAGCGCTTGTTCCTGTTCGGCAGCGGCACCGGCCTGGCGCCGTTCATGAGCATCATCCGCGATCCGGATACCTATGAGCGCTTCGAACAAGTGGTGCTGGTGCACGGCACGCGTCTGGTCAGCGAACTGGCGTATCGCGAATTCATCGCCAAGGAATTACTGGAAATCGAAGGCCTGGGCGAAGAGATCGCCGCCAAGCTGCTGTACTACCCGACCGTCACGCGTGAACCCTTCCATAACGAAGGTCGCATCACGACCGCGATTTCGACCGGCAAGATGTGCAAGGACCTCGGCATCGCGCCGATGGATCCGCTGACCGACCGCGCCATGATTTGCGGCAGCCCGGAGATGCTGAAGGACACGGCAGGAGAATTGGACAAGCTCGGTTTCGAAGTGTCGCCAGGCATCGGCCAGCCGGGCGATTACGTGATCGAACGCGCCTTCGTCGAGCGCTAGGAATTTGCAGCGGCCGCTGCCGCGCTGCATCAACAAGCCGCCTTTCGAGGCGGTTTTTTTTTCGCCTGGGGGACGCCGTTAATGGCGTGCAATTTCCATTCTTCCCTTGGTCCGCCCTTGGTTTGTGGAACTTTCATGTTGTCGAGTAATCAAGATCACATAAATAATCATAATTACAATATCCGTTCGGACCACCGTGAAGATTCGCACCCACCTTACCCTGATCGCCATCGCGACCTTGTTGCCGGTTGTGGTTTTTTCCGCGATTGCGGTCAGCAAGCTGATGGATGCGGAGCGCCAGTCGGCAGTCAGGAATTTGCAGGAAACGGCGCGCCTGACCGCGTTGGTGGTTGATCGCGAATTGCAAAGCGCGCAGGCTGCGTTGCTGGTGCTGGGCACGTCAAAGAGTGTCTCGGACAAGGACTTGCGCGCCTTTTACGAAGAAGCGCAATCCGCGGATCGCGGTATCGGCGCATCAACCATATTGTGGGATCGTAACGGCCGCCAGCTTGCCAATACCGTCCTGCCGTTCGGCGCCGATCTGCCGCAAAGCGATGAATCCGGCCACGTGGCGGAAGTGCTGCGGCGGCAGACGACCACCATTTCCGGCGTGATGCACAGCCCGATCACCAACACCTTCACGACCCTTGTCAGCATTCCGGTGATGCCGGACAAGTACCGTCGTTACGTGCTGTCCGAGGCTTTTGCTTCGTACTACTTCGCGCGCGTGTTCGCGCAGAGTCATATCCCGGCCGAATGGACGGTGGCGATCCTGGACGGCAAGGGCCGCGTCATCGCGCGTAACCGCGATGCCGAACAGATGGTGGGGCGGCTGGCGACGGCCGATCTGATCAAGGCCGCCGCCGGAAAGATGGAGGGGCAGATCCGGCACCAGACCTCGGATGGTCGCGATTCGTATGAGGTCTTCACGCATGCCGGCTTTTCGGGATGGACGGTCGCGGTGTCCGCGCCAGCCGGCCTGATCGAAGCCGCCGCGCATCAGGCCGTGCTGTTTTCCACCATCGGCCTGTTGATCGCGCTGCTGGGCGCGGCGGGCACCGCGGCGCTGGTCGGGCAACGGCTGGCGCGCTCGATTCGGGACGCGGGCAAATCGGCTACCGCACTGGGGCGCGGTGAGCGGCCGAATGGCCGGCCGACCGGCGTGGAAGAAATGGACAGCCTGAACGCGGTGCTGGCATCGGTCGGCCAGACCCTGCTGCATGAGAAGGCATCGCGCCAGCAGGCGGAAGCCGAACGCGAACGCCTGCTGCTCAACGAACAGGTCGAGCGCAAGAATGCGCAAGACCAGAACGCGGCGAAAGACCGCTTTCTGGCGATGCTCGGCCACGAACTGCGCAATCCGCTGAGTGCCATCAGCGGCGCCATCTCGCTGGCCAGGGCCGGCAACCCGGCGCCCGCAATGCTGGCGCGCGCGCATGCCATCATCGAACGCCAGAGCAGTCATCTCAGCCATATCGTCGACGATTTGCTGGACCTGAGCCGCCTGTCGATGGGCAAGATTTCCTTGACGCCGGTGTGTCTGGATCTTGGCGCAGTTGCGCATGCCTGTGTCGATGCCTTGCCATCGACGCGGCCGCACGCGCCGGTGCGCGTCCACATAGCGGAACAGCCGGTCTGGGTCAGTGCCGATCGCACGCGGCTCGATCAGATCGTGACCAACCTGCTCGGCAATGCGCTGAAGTTCACGCCGACCAGCGGCATCATCGACGTCACCGTGCGGGACGAGCAAGGCACGGCGGTCCTGAGCATCCGCGACTCCGGCATCGGCATCTCGCGCGAACTGATGCCTTTCATTTTCGACGCCTTCGTGCAGGGCGTTGCGCAATCCGACCGCTCGATCGGCGGTCTGGGCATCGGCCTGAACCTGGTGCGCCAACTGGTGGAGCTGCACGGCGGCTCGGTGCATGTCGCCAGCGACGGCATGGGCAAGGGCACGACGGTATCGGTGCACCTGCCGCTGGTGGAAGCGTCAGACGCGCAGCCCGCAGCAGAAAGTTGCGCGGCGACGGTCAAGGCGGAGGGCTGCGTGCTGCTGGTGGAAGACAATGAAGATTCGCGCGAAATGATGTCTTCCTTGCTGCGCCTGAAGGGTTTCCATGTGATCGAAGCGGCCAACGGCGCCGACGGCATGCGGCTGGCGCGGCAGCAGCTACCGCAGATCGCGATTATCGACATCGGCCTGCCCGATATCGACGGCTACGATGTCGCGCAGCGCCTGCGTGCCAGCGAGGTCACACGCGGGATCCGCCTGATTTCGTTGACCGGTTACGGGCAGGAGAGCGATCGCAAACATGCGTTGATGGCGGGATTTGACCGGCACCTGGTCAAACCGGTCGATACCGAGTTGCTGTTATCGACCATCGCGCAACTGAACGCCAATCCGCACACGCTCGCGTGAGCGCGATGCAGCCGAGGCTAAGAGCGCCACTTGCGGTATGCCGCGCCGAATATCAGCGTGACGCACAGGCTGGGCAACGCGGCGCCGAGCTGCGGCAATGCGAGCGGACAAAGATGAAACACTGCGATGCCGATCAGCCAGATCAGCACCGGCAAAAGATTGAGCCTGCGATCGGCGGCACGGCCGCCTGCAGCCAGTTGCGAGATGACGACGCCGAACAGCGGCACGAATACCGAACTGAGCATCAATAGAAACGGTTCCAGTCCGTGCATCGGCAGCACCAGCGCACACACCGTCGCCAGCATCGCCAATGCAATGCCCCAGCGGCGGCTCGAATACCGGCCGCACAGAAAATTGAGCGAGACCGAGCCGGAGTAAACGTCGCCGTAGGCGTTATCCATCTCGTCGATCAGGATCAGTCCAAGCGCCACCAGGCCGCCTTGCGCCAGCAGCATCAGGCTCAGCAGGTCCGCGTCCGGCGCGGCGCTGCTGACGATCAGCACACCGAGCGCATGGCACCACAGGTTGGCGATTGCGAAACCGAGCCAGGTGCCGCGAAACGTGCCGCGCCGGCTGCGGCCGTAGCGCGCATAGTCCGCCACCAGCGGCAACCACGATACCGGCATCGCCATCACCAGATCGATGCCGGCCAGCGTACTCATCGAACCGTCGCCGGCCTTGTTCCATACCTCACGCAAGCCTTGCGCCTGCGCCTGCATGAAGAATTGAAACGTCAGCCAGATCAGCGACAGTATCACCAGCGGCAAGCCGAAGCGGCCGACGAAGCGACGCACCAGCTTGATCATCGAGCCGGTCGCCAGCGCGATCAGCAATACGCCCCAGAAAACCGCGCCCGCATACGGCACCCAGCCCGCATCGACGCCCAGCGTCGCCTTGATCAGCGCGGTAGTGCCGTCGCGCATGACGACCAGTTCGAACGCGGCCCAGCCGATCAACTGCACGACGTTCAGCACCACCGGCAATTTTGCGAAGGCGGTGCCCAGCGTCTGCGACATCAGCACCGGGCTTGGCACGCCGCGCTCGCAACCGATCGCTGCAACCCAGGCCAGCAGCGCGGCGCCGAGTGCCGAGCCGATCAGGATCGCCAGCAGCGCAGCCTGCGTGCCGAGCGCGACGGCGAGGAAGGCGCCGATCTGCATGACGAGCAGTCCGACGCCAAGGCTGAACCACAGCGCCGCGTGGTCGCGCAGCGAGAAAACGCGTTCCGACAGCGGAACCGGGGCGAATGCGGGAGGGGGATTTTGCAAAGCCATCATGGTCTTTCGAAAGATGGCAGGCTAGCTGATGCACGCTTTCCTGCGCGAGGATTACCTCAACAGGTTCGACGGGTTTATCTCACCCGCGCCGTAACGCAGGACCCCGAGCGGAGAACCGGGCGCTACTTTGAAGCAAAAAGGAAGGGCAGGCAAGGCTTGCGACACGCGCTTGGTGTTTGATCGCGGCCCTGGCGCAGGCAGACGAGGCGAGACGGCCAGGAATTTTGCGCGCGGCAGGTTCGGCGCCGATGGCAGAAAAATCGGGCCGCTAAAGCGGAGAGTCAGCCGTGCAGAAAGAGTCGGGCCGCACGCAGAAGGGAGGGGGCGGCGGCCCGACGTAAACCAAATAAGCTGTATAAAAATACAGTATATCGGCCGTCAAGGCAAGCGCCGCCGCGCACTCAGAACATCCGTTCGCGCGTCCGGGCGAAGACCTGCACGAAGAAGTCATATAGCGCTACGCCTTCCTCCGTATCGAGAAAATCGCGCGCGCGCTCGGCCAGGACCGCGAGGTTGTCGCCGTTGGCCAGCGCGAGCTCCCAGTGATCGAGGCGCATCTGGCCGGCAATCAGCGCCGCGTCGGTCGCCATCTGGCCCTTGACGATGTGCTTGAGCAGAAGCGCGGCCTTGTCGGTCGATACCGGCCGCTGCATCCGCAAGGCGGAGATGAAGGCTTGCAGCCTGGCCTGGCCTTCGCCGCGGACGATGGTTTCCGCCTCGGTGTCCGTCAGGCCGGAATCGATGACGTCGGAATACACGGTTCTGGGATGGTCTGCCATCTTGCGCTCCTTGAACAAAAGGGTGGGCGATGCTGACCCTGTGATGATGCGGGCGGCAATAGGTTCCGCCGCTTGGCGCGCTGTTTATGTGCGCCGCGCGTCAGCCGGCAAGGAACGGCGCCGCCGCGCGCCTATCCAATCGGTTTGCATGGGTTTTCCAAAACCGTCGCCGAGGATTTTCGTGCACGAACAAACGCCTTCCTACCTGAACGAGATACTGCTGTTCCTGATGCTGGCCGGCATACTCATTCCGCTGCTGCAGCGTTTTCGGCTGAATCCGATTCTCGGATTCCTGACCGCCGGCGTTTTCTTCGGACCATTCGGAATCGGGCGCTGGGCCAGCGAATTTCCGTGGCTGGTCAACCTCAGCATCACACACGCCGAAGGCGTTTCCAGCCTGGCGGAACTGGGCGTGCTGTTCCTGATGTTCCGGATCGGGCTGGAGCTGTCGTTGAAGCGGCTGTGGCAATTGCGGCGCTGGGTATTCGGCGCCGGCCTGGCGCAGGTGGTGCTGAGCGCGGTCGTCATCGCGCTGCTGGCGCACCGTTTTGAAAACAGCATCGAGCTTTCGCTGCTGCTTGGCTTCATGCTGTCGCTGTCGTCGACCGCGGTCGCCATGCAATGGATGTCGTCGCGCGGCATGGCCGGCTCGCGGCTCGGGCAGGCCGCGCTATCGATGCTGATGTTCCAGGATCTGGCGGTGGTGCCGATCCTGATCTGGATCGGCATGGCGGGCCGTGGCGACAGTGAAGCGCTGCTGCCGCTGGTCGGCTTCACGATCGGCAAATCGGTGGCCGTCATCCTGCTGATCTATCTTGTCGGCGGGCGCCTGCTGCAACCGCTGTTCCGCTATCTGGTGGCGCGGCATCGACCGGATATCTTCATGGCGCTGACGCTGCTGAGCCTGATCGGCATCGCAGCGATTACCAACGCAGCCGGACTGTCGACCGCGCTGGGCGCCTTTCTCGCCGGCTTGCTGCTGGCCGAAACCGAATTCCGGCATGAAGTGGAGGTAACGATCGAGCCGTTCCGCGAACTGCTGATGGGCATGTTCTTCCTCTCGGTCGGCATGAAGATCGACATACGGGCGATCGCGGAATCGCCGTTGTGGCTACCGCTATCGGTGCTGGGCCTGTTCGCGATCAAAGGCACGATCATCGCTTTGCTGCTGCGCATCGGCCGCTTCCATTGGGGACGCGCGCTGGAAGGCGGCGTCCTGCTCGGGCAGGGCAGCGAGTTTGCTTTCGTCGCGCTCGGCTATGCATTGGGTGCAGGGTTGCTGCAACCCTCCGCCGCGCAATTCATGATGCTGGTGGTGGCGCTCGGCATGTTCGCCACGCCGCCATTCGCGCGACTGGCCGGACTGCTGGGCGACGCCTGGGAGAAGCGCTCGCAGGCCCCGGCGAGGGCGCCCGACGTGCCCGAACAAGCGCTTGCGCAGCCGCGCGTGCTGATCGCCGGCTTCGGCCGTGTCGGTCAATTGCTGGGGCAGGTGTTGTCGGCGCAGGGCGTCGAATACGTCGCACTGGAAAACGATGCGCGGCTGGTGGCCGGTTTGCGCGCGCGCGGTTTTCCGGTCCATTTCGGCAATGCGGAAAAAGTCGCGCTGCTGGAAAAAATGCAGATCGGCCAAGCAGCGGCCATCGTGGTGACTATGGACAATCCGGCCGCTGCCCTGCAAGCGGTGCGGGCCATGCATCACCGTTACCCGGATATGCCGCTATTTGCCCGCGCCAGGGACGAGAAGCACGCGGTGATGCTCAAACAGGCGGGCGCAGCGGTCGTGATGCCGGAAACGCTGGAAGCAGGATTGCAATTGTCCGCCACTGTGCTGGCTACCCTGGACGTCGACGATGCGGTCGTGGCGGAAGCAATCCAGCAGGAAAGAGAACGGCGCATTGCCCTGATGGACAATGCGCCGGATTGAGGGGCTGCGTGCGTGTATTAGATGCCGAGACGTGCCGCCGCCTGGTCCATCACGGTAGCATTCCAGGGCACGAAACCGGTCATGCCGATTTTTGCCAGCGCGGCTTTGCCCGCGTCGTTTTCGCTCATGCTGAGCACCAGGTTCTTCACTTTCTCGCGGTCGGCTTCGCTCAGTTTGCTGGAGACCAGGAACTGCTTGATCGGAATCGGTCTGAGTTCGGTCAGAATACGTCCGCCTTTTTCGACCCATGCTTTTGCGACCTTGCCCGAACCGGTCACGCCGGCATCGACGAAGCCGTTTTCGATCATGAACGGCACGGCGTCCTGATAGCGGGTTGCGGTGTAGGCGTTTTCAGGATGCTGGAAGCCGCGTTCGCGCAGTTCGGCGGAGAACATCGTGGTGGTGATCGATTCGATGGCCGGCACGCCGATCTTCTTGCCGCGCAGTTCATCCAGGGATTTCAGCGGCGAAGCCTTCATCACCATCACGCGTGCACGGTAATCGGTGTAACCCTTGGCGGTTGCCAGTCCGATGTAACCGTCGTGCTTGACCGCTTGCAGGCCGACATGCGCCGGGTGGATGAAAACCAGATCGTACTTGCCTTCGGCCAGACCCTTGGCAAAAGTCGAATACTTGTCGACCGTGACCAGTTTGACGTTCTGCTTCAGTTCCTTGGACAGCAGTTGCAGAAAGGGCTTGTAACGCTCGCTGGCCGGACCGCCGTCCTGATACGTCACACCTTCGTTGATGGCGAGGACCAGTTCTTGTGCAGTCGCGGCACGGGATTGCATTCCGAGTGCCAGCACAGCCATTGCCAAAAAAGATGCAAGTTTCATCGCAGTTCGCTCCCGGTTTTGTTTTTGCAGAGTAACTAAATTCCAGCCTGGAATGTTACATTAACAAAGCGGACGCGCACGGTTTTTCTTGCGCCGGTGGCAAATTTTGCACACGGGATTATTTTTTATACAAATATTTGAAGCGAGAAACGCGGCCGAACACGCATTCAGGCAGCATTGAAGCTTGCGCTGCTTGCCGCGAGAACGTGTTCGCGCCGCCGGTTTGCGGTATCAGATGCGTCCGCTCAATAGCAGGATCAATAGCACGACAATAATCAATCCTGTCACGCCGCTAGGCGCATAACCCCAACTGCGGCTGTGTCCCCAGGTCGGGAAGACGCCAATCAGGATCAGTATCAGGATGATGAGAAGTATGGTTCCGATGCCCATGACATGCCCTTTCGTAGTGGAGGCAAATGCAGGCTATGGCCGCGCGGCAAAGCGGTCTGTTCGCTCCCTAACACTGGCTTCCCGGGCAAACGGCGATAATGCATTACATCATCTCAAGCCGTCCGGTAATAAGGAACTGGGCGGTCCTGTGCCGCAAGCTTTCTGAAGAGAGGACATCATGCGAATCTGGACATTTTTGCTGGTCGCCGTGCTGGCTGCGTGCGGTGCCTTGGCCGCTTTGAATTGGACGGCCTTCAATACGCCGACGCCGCTCTGGTTCGGCGTAGCCAGCGGGCAGGCGCCAATCGGCACGCTGATGCTGGGCGCGATCGCGATCCTGACCGTGCTGTTCCTGTTGTCGATCGGTCATATGCAATCGCTGTCCCTGCTGGAAGCAAGGCGTTACGCCAAGGAATTGCAGGCCAACCGCGAACTGGCAGATCGCGCGGAGACCTCGCGCTTTACCGAGTTGCGCGCTTTCCTGGAAAACGCATCGATATCTGCCAATGCACTGGACGCTGAAACCCGCGCTGCATTGCTGGCACGCCTGGATCAGGTGGAAACCGCGATGACAGCCTCGATCGAGCAGACCGGCAATAGCCTGGCAGCCTACATCGGCGAGATGGAAGATCGGCTGGAACGCACGGGCGACGCGCCGTTGGCAGATCGCTAGGCGCCAACCGCTGTTGCTATAAGGCAATATCGATCTGTTCCGGCTTCGGTTACACTGGCGGCCTCGATTCCTTCCGAGGCATTCATGGCCAAGCCGGCACCCAAGCCAGTCGATCGTTTTGTCCTGTATACCGTGGTCGGTGCGCTTGCGTTCGTGGCAATCGGCTTTCTGGTGGCCTGGTTCTACTTCAAGAAAAGCGAGCATCTGGAGCCGCAAGTGTCTTACGTGACTTTCGGTCCTTTGGTCGTGCGCGCCTCCGACTATTCGATCCGCACTTCGCTGGCAGTGCAAACCGCCAACGAGCAGGAGCCGTGGATCGAGGACAACAAGCAGCGCGTCGAGTTTGCGCTGCAAAACGCCTTGTCGCATGTGGATGAGGAGCGTGTGCGCCAGCCGGATGGCATTGCGTATCTGCAAGACACCTTGCGCGACGAGGTCAATCGCGATCTGAAGACCAAAAATGTTCAGGAAGTTTTGCTGACCGATTTCATCATTCAAAGTAATTAAGCAGGCAGGCGGCAGTGTCTGCCAGACGCAATCCCCATGAGTTCATCCGATCCACCGAACGACCGCAAGACGGAATGCGCATCCGATATCACGCGCCATTCATTGCGGCCGGATTCGCCCTGCGCCGGCTATTGCTCGACCTCGCACGGCGACGAAGTGTGCAAGGGTTGCGGCCGCACTTTCGATGAAGTGTTGAACTGGATCATCTACACCGACGAGGAAAAGGCCGCGGTCTGGGCGCGGCTGGAAGCGGCCGGACTGGTCAAGAAGCGCTGAAACGCCGCGCCCCGATTAGACTTCGGGGGCAAGAATCGGTAGACTACAGGCCTTTTTCCAAGGGCACATTCATGTCCGTCACGCCCGATTCCACTACCGTCGAAGACACCGGCGCCGCCGCGCCCGAAGCGCGCGCCGCATCTTCCGTTTCCGCCGAACTGATCGCCAGCGAAGTTGCGCGCCGCCGCACCTTTGGCATCATTTCGCACCCGGACGCCGGTAAAACCACGCTGACCGAAAAACTCTTGCTGTTTTCGGGCGCGATCCAGCTTGCCGGTACCGTCAAGGGCCGCAAGAGCGGTCGTCACGCGACGTCCGACTGGATGGAAATCGAGAAGCAGCGCGGCATTTCAGTCGCCAGTTCGGTCATGCAGTTCGAATACCGCGATCACGTGATCAACCTGCTCGATACGCCGGGCCACCAGGATTTTTCCGAAGACACCTATCGCGTGCTGACGGCGGTCGACTCCGCGCTGATGGTGATCGACGCCGCCAAGGGCGTGGAAGAACAGACGATCAAATTGCTGAACGTCTGCCGCATGCGCAACACGCCGATCATCACCTTCATGAACAAGCTCGATCGCGAGACGCGCGATCCGCTGGAATTGCTGGACGAGCTGGAGTCGGTGCTGAAGATCGAATGCGCGCCGGTGACCTGGCCGATCGGCATGGGCAAGAACTTCCGCGGCGTCTACCACCTGCTGCGCGACGAAATCATGCTGTTCGCGCCGGGCAATGAAAAGGCCGATCAGACGTTTGAAGTCATCAAGGGCATCGACAATCCGCGCCTGGCGCAGATGTTCCCGCTCGAGATCGAGCAATTAAAAATGGAAGTGGAACTGGTGCACGGCGCCTCGCATCCGTTCGAGCTCGATGCCTTCCTGTCCGGCAAACGTACGCCGGTGTTCTTCGGTTCCGCGATCAACAACTTCGGCGTGCGTGAAATCCTGAACGCGCTGCTCGACTGGGCGCAGCCGCCGCGCGAACGCGACGCGACCGTGCGCGCGGTGCAGCCGACCGAGACGCCGTTCTCCGGATTCGTGTTCAAGATCCAGGCCAACATGGACCCGGCGCACCGCGACCGCATCGCCTTCCTGCGCGTATGTTCCGGTCGTTTCGAGCGCGGCATGAAGGTCAAGCACCTGCGCCTGAATCGCGAGATCAAGGTGTCCAGCGTGGTGACCTTCATGGCCTCGAGCCGCGAGCAGGTGGAAGAAGCCTACGCCGGCGACATCATCGGCTTGCCGAATCACGGCAACATGCAGATCGGCGACAGTTTTTCCGAAGGCGAATTGCTGCAGTTCACCGGCATTCCATATTTTGCACCGGACTTTTTCCGTTCGGTGCGCATCCGCAATCCGTTGAAGATCAAGCAGTTGCACAAGGGCTTGCAGCAGTTGGGCGAAGAGGGCGCGATCCAGGTGTTCAAGCCGGTCAACAGCGCCGATCTGGTGCTGGGCGGTGTCGGCGTGTTGCAGTTTGAAGTGGTCGCCAGCCGCCTGATGAACGAATACGGCGTCGATGCGGTCTTTGAAGGCACCAGCATCAGCAGCGCGCGCTGGATTACCTGCGACGACAGGAAGATGCTGGCCGATTTCGAAAAATCGTCGGCTGGGCATAATCTTGCGCATGACGCCGCCGGCAATCTCGCCTATCTCGCAAGTTCCGGCGTCAATTTGCGTCTGACGCAGGAGCGCTGGCCGGGCGTCACCTTCCACGAAACGCGCGAACACGCGGTCAAGCTTGCTTGAGATGTGAGCCGTCGCATGCGTAAAGCGACGGGCTTTGCGCGTGGCTGCAAGGAAAACACGGCGCCGTGCCGCATGCCGGCGCAGGTTCGCGCCGCTGCAAGAATTTCCACAGGTTCGCCATGCCGAAAAAATTCAGATTTACCGGTCTCTCACTACGCGATCTGCTGATCACGATCGGTCCGATGACCGTGCTGATCGCCTTGCTTTGCTATCTGGCCTACCGGATTGTCGATCCGTTTCCGCCCACCAGCGTGACGATGTCGACCGGACAGGAAAACAGTTCCTATGCGGCCTTCGGCAAACGCTACGCAAAAATTCTCGGCAAATACGGCATCGACACGAAACTGCTGACTTCGCAAGGTTCGCTGGAAAATCTGAATCGTCTCAAGGATCCGGACTCGGGCGTCGATATCGCCTTTGTGCAGAGCGGTTCGATCGAACAGGAAAAAGCGGAAGAAGCCGGCCTGGTTTCACTCGGCAGCCTGTTCACCGAACCGATCTGGCTGTTCTATCGTGACGACAAGCCGCTCGATCGCCTGACGCAGTTGCGCGGCATGAAGGTCAATGTCGGCGCCGAAGGCAGCGGTGTGCCGAAACTGGTGCGCGACCTGCTGGCCGCCAACGACTTGCAGGCCGACGATGTCAGGCTCGATACGCTGGACGACAAGCAGGCCGCCGCTGCGCTGTTGAAAGGACGCATCGATGCCGCGGTCTTCAGCTCCGCGCCGAACAATGCCCTGATCCAGAAATTGTTGCGCAGCCGCGGCATCCGGCTGTTCGATTTTGCGCAGGCCGAGGCCTATACGCGCCGGTTTCCCTACCTGACACAGGTAACCCTGCCGCGCGGCATCGTCGATCTCGGTCACGATCTGCCGCCGCGCAATGTGCGCCTGATTGCACCGACCGCGACGCTGGTGGCGCGCGAAGATTTGCATCCGGCATTGATCGACCTGTTCGCGCAGGCTGCGGTCACGATACACGGCAAGGCCGGCTGGTTCCGCCGCCAGGGCGAATTTCCGAATGCAAGCTACAACGAGATCCCGGTGGTGCCGCAGGCAGCCAAGCTGTATCGCGACGGCGCGCCGTTCCTGCAGCGTTACCTGCCGTTCGGCGTGGCGAATTTCTTTGCACGGATGTGGATCGTGATCGTTGCATTGGGCGCCCTGATCCTGCCGCTGTCGCGCGTGGTGCCGCCGCTCTATGTGTGGAAGGTGCGCTCGCGCATCTATCGCTGGTACGGGCAGTTGCGTACGGTGGAGCTGGCGATCGAGGATGCGTCCGCAGCGGGACGCGCCGATGTCTATCGGAAGCAATTGCAGCGGTTGTCGGAAATCGAGGAGAAGGTGAATCAGATCTCGATTCCGTTATCTTTCGCTGACGAGTTGTACCGCTTGCGCAGCCACATCGATCTGGTGCGCCTGCGCATCATGCGCCTGAGCGAAATCCGCTCCGACCTGAATTAGGCGCCGATCCAGGGCAGGCCGGCATGGCACCAGCCGCCGACCGTCTTGCGATGGCCGCTGTCGTCCTTGTCGCCCTCGAAACCCTCGAGAACATCGAAACAGTTCGCATAACCGTTTTCCGTCGCCAGCTTGGCGGAATGGCGCGAACGCACGCCGGAGCGGCACAGGAACAGCAGCACGTTCTCCTTTTCCGCGCCCTGCGACAGTTGCGGCAGGAAATCCTGATTCGGCACGCCGCCCGGATAGACGTTCCATTGCACGGCCAGGTGCTGCGTCGCCGGAATATCGACGCGGCCGACCCAGTCGCGTTCGGCATTGGTGCGCACGTCCACCAGCTTTACGGACGGGTCGCCTTGCAGCAGCGCATAGGCTTCCTGCGGCGTCAGCGCGCCGGCGTAAGGCAGTTGATTTTCCCTGCCGCGCGTGCGGGCGGCGGATAAAAGTTCGGCGGATGTCGGCATGATCGTCTCCTTGATGGCGATCGTTTCATTATAGAGGCGCTCGCCGCATTGAGCGCGACAGGCGGTTGCTATAATCCTTGATCACTCCAGACGAAGGCAGACATGGCTACCATCGACATTGTCGCGGCGATCATTTTTGCGATCGCATTGATCCACACCTTTGCCGCAAAGTCCCTCGAGCATCTGGCGCATCGGCATCCCAAGCACGCGGGTTTGCTGCATCTGCTGGGCGAAATCGAAGTGGTGTTCGGCTTCTGGGCGCTGGTGCTGATCATTGCGATGGCGATATTGTCCGGCGGCGAAACCGCGCTTGCGTATGCGGAGTCGCGGCATTACACCGAGCCGCTATTCGTGTTCGTCATCATGGTGATCGCGGCTTCGCGTCCGGTGCTGGAATGCGTGAAGGCGCTGGTGGCCGGCCTGTCGCGCATGATGCCGGTCGATACGGCGCTGGCGCAGGTGTGGTTGTGCATGGCGCTGGTACCCTTGATCGGTTCCCTGATTACCGAACCGGCGGCGATGACGCTGGCGGCCTTGATGCTGGCGCCGCTGGTGTTCCGTCCCGATATGCCGGAACGCTTGAAATATGGCGCGCTCGGCGTACTGTTCGTCAATATCTCGATCGGCGGCACGCTGACCTCGTTTGCCGCGCCGCCGGTGCTGATGGTGGCAGCGCGCTGGAGCTGGGACAGCGCCTTCATGGCGATGCATTTCGGATGGAAGGCGACGCTCGCCGTTTTCATCAACGCCAGCGCGATCACCTTCCTGTTGCGCAAGCATGTCACGTCCGCCCATGCTTCGCCGCCCGCAAGCGCGATGCCGCCTGTGGTGAGCCTGGTGCACTTGCTGTTCCTCGGCGGCGTGGTGGTGTTCGCGCACCATCCGGTGATCTTCATCGGTTTGTTCCTGTTCTTCCTCGGATTTACCAAGGCCTACGAGCGCTTCCAGAATCCCTTGATCCTGAAGGAAGGCTTGCTGGTCGGTTTTTTCCTCGCGGGCCTGGTGGTGCTGGGCGGCATGCAGCAATGGTGGCTGCAACCGATCGTCTCCAGCCTCGGTCCCAAGTCACTCTTCTTTGGCGCGCTCGGCTTGACCGCGGTCACGGACAATGCGGCGCTCACCTACCTGGGTTCGCTGATCGAGGGCATGAGTGAGGCAGCGAAGTACATGCTGGTTGCCGGCGCAGTCGCCGGCGGCGGACTGACAGTCATTGCCAACGCACCGAATCCGGCTGGCGTGGCGCTGCTGCGTGCCGGCTTCGAGGATCAGTCGATCAGCGTATTGGGTTTGTTGCTGGGCGCATTGTTGCCGACCACCGTCGCGGCCGTTTTCTTTCTGGTTTTATAGTTGCACCAAAACAAGGCAATTTAGAGAAAATGCATCAAATTGATGCAATTTCCAATATTCGCACTTTTTTAGTGCTTGCGCCAAGGCCTTATTGGAAGAAGAAAAGCCGTGTCAGATAAACGCCAGAGAGACGCTCTGTTCGAGTGCGGCGGACCGGCTTTTGTGCCGGTAAGTGGCATGGAATCTGCTATTATTCCGGCGAGTTATGGTCGCACGCTGTTTGATACAGGCCGGCACACAACCCAATCAACAAAATTCGTATCACTTTGCTCAATTTTAGGAGATTCGCATGGCAAGGACGGCCGCAGAGGTCTTGAAGATGGTGAAAGACAACGAAGTCAAATTCGTTGATTTTCGCTTTGCTGACACACGAGGCAAAGAGCAGCACGTCACCGTGCCCGTCTCGCACTTCGACATGGACAAATTTGAAAGCGGTCACGCATTCGACGGTTCCTCGATCGCCGGCTGGAAAGGCATTGAAGCGTCGGACATGTTGCTGATGCCGGACCCGAACACCGCGAACATCGATCCGTTCATGGAAGAAACCACGCTGTTCATGCAGTGTGACGTCATCGAACCATCCGACGGCAAGGGTTACGACCGTGATCCACGCTCCATCGCCAAGCGCGCTGAAGCCTACCTGAAATCCTCCGGCCTGGGCGACACCGCCTACTTCGGCCCGGAACCAGAATTCTTCATCTTCGACAGCGTCCGCTGGAAAATCGGCATGGACGGCTGCTTCGTCAAGATCGATTCCGAAGAAGCATCGTGGAGCACCGGCGAAAAGATCGAAGGCGGCAACAGCGGCCATCGTCCTGCAGTCAAGGGCGGCTACTTCCCGGTTCCTCCAGTCGACAGCTTCCAGGACATGCGCTCGGAAATGAGCATGGTGCTGGAATCGATGGGCATCCCGGTTGAAGTGCACCACCACGAAGTGGCCGGCGCTGGCCAGAACGAACTCGGCACCAAGTTCTCGACCCTGGTCGAGCGCGCCGACTGGACCCAGAACCTGAAATACGTCGTCTGGAATGTGGCGCACACCTACGGCAAGACCGCAACCTTCATGCCGAAGCCGATCGTGGGCGACAACGGTTCGGGCATGCACGTGCACCAATCGGTCTGGAAAGACGGCAAGAACCTGTTCGCAGGCGACGGCTATGCCGGTCTGTCGGATTTCGCGCTGTATTACATCGGCGGCATCATCAAGCACGCCAAGGCATTGAACGCGATCACCAATCCAGGCACCAACTCGTACAAGCGTCTGGTTCCAGGTTATGAAGCACCGGTCAAACTGGCTTACTCGGCACGCAACCGTTCCGCTTCGATCCGTATTCCGCACGTGGCCAATCCAAAAGGTCGTCGTGTTGAAGCGCGCTTCCCTGATCCACTCGCCAATCCGTACCTGTGCTTTGCCGCACTGCTGATGGCAGGTCTGGATGGCGTGCAGAACAAGATTCATCCGGGCGAAGCAGCATCGAAAGATCTGTACCACCTGCCGCCGGAAGAAGACAAACTGATTCCGACCGTGTGCGTTTCGCTGGAAGAAGCACTGGATAACCTGAACAAGGACCGCGAGTTCCTGACCCGCGGTGGCGTGTTCAGCGATTCGATGATCGATGCCTACATCGAACTGAAAATGCAGGAAGTGCAGCGTTTCCGCATGACCGCGCATCCAGTCGAATTCGATATGTACTACTCGATGTAAATCGACAGGCAACATTTGCCGCAAGGCGAAAGGCGGAGAGGCGCAGGCTTCTCCGCCTTTTTCTTTTGATCTGTTGCGCGAGAGCCGTCAAAGGGGTCGGGCGACGTTGTCTTCACATGTTTCTTGTCATAAACTGGTTGCCCGGTTTAACAGTTTCAAAGAAAGTTTATGAAACGTCATGTCGTCAAACTAGCGCTGTTTCCTCTCTGCCTTGCCGTCTTGTCCGCCCACGCGCAGGGCGAGGTCTACATGTGCGTCGACAGCGCAGGCAATCGCGAATACAAGAACACCGGGCCGATCACGCATTGCAAGAAAGTGGATCTGCCGGGCGTGACGACGATCCCGAATACGATGCCGAAACGGTCGCCGGTCACCGCGGTCAAGTCGCCTTCCGATTTTCCGCGCGTGGACGATGCGACGCAGAGGGCGCGCGACAACGACCGCAAGCAGATCCTGATGGATGAAATGAAATCCGAACAGCAGAAGCTGGCAGGCCTGCGCGCCGAATACAATAACGGTCAACCGGAACGCCGCGGCGACGAGCGCAATTATGCGAAGTATCAGGATCGCACTGCCTCGCTGAAGGATGGCATCAGCCGTTCCGAGAAAAATCTGGAAGCATTGAATCGCGAACTGAGCAATCTGAAATAACGTATCGGGATCGGTACGGTGTTTGCTTGATCGGGCCGCGTGATGCGGCCTTTTCATTTTGAAAGCTGCGATTTTTAAATGCCCGTGAATAAACCGACCATCGCCGCGGATGCATTGAACGGACTCGATCTGCTGGCCTCAGCCGTGCTGCTGATGGATGCGAGCGGCTGCATTGCGTATTCGAATCCGGCGGCGGAAAACCTGCTGGAAAGCTCGAGCAAGATACTGGTCGGCCAGACGCTGGCCGATCTGTTCGTCAACAACGAGGAACTGGAGCTGGTATTGCAGCAGGCGCGCGAGCAGCAGTTCGCCGACAAGCGCCTCGACATGACGCTGGAGCGCGCTGGCCGCGACGCCTTGCAGGTGCATGTCGCCGTCACCGCGCTCGACAATCCGGCCACGCCGGTGCTGATCGAACTGCGCGAGAATCTGCAGCAACTGAAACTCGATCGCGAGGAACGCCTGCTCGACCAGAGCCAGGCCAACAAGGAATTGATCCGCAATCTGGCGCATGAAATCAAGAATCCGCTCGGCGGCATACGCGGCGCGGCGCAATTGCTGGAACTGGAAATTCCCGAACGCCACCTGAAGGAATTGCGTGAATACACGCAAGTCATCATCAAGGAAGCGGATCGGCTGCAGACGCTGGTCGACCGCCTGCTGGCGCCGCACCGCCATCCGCATATCGTCGGCGACGTCAATATCCACGAAGTGTTCGAACGCGTGCGCAGCCTGATCGTGTCGGAGTTCCCGAACGGTCTGAAAATCCGGCGCGACTACGATCTCTCGGTTCCCGAATTTCGCGGCGACAAGGAGCAACTGATCCAGGCCGTGCTGAATATCGCGCACAACGCTGCGCAGGTATTGGCCGAACGCATGAAGGCCGGCGACGCCGAACTGATTTTCCGCACGCGCATCGCGCGCCAGATCACGCTGGCCAAGGTTCGTTATCGCTTGGCATTAGACTTGCATATCATCGACAACGGACCCGGTATTTCGCCCGATATCCGCGATCGCATTTTCTATCCGCTGGTATCCGGCAGGGAAGGCGGCAGCGGACTTGGATTGACCTTGGCGCAGACTTTTATACAGCAGCATCTCGGTTTGATCGAATGCGAAAGCCGGCCCGGATGCACGGATTTCAGAATCCTGATTCCCTTGCCTTGATGGGTGAACCGCGACGCGGCGCATGGCGCTGTCGGCGCAAAATGCGGAAAGAGATATGAAGCCAATCTGGATTGTTGACGACGACGAATCGATCCGCTGGGTGCTGGAAAAGGCGCTGGCGCGCGAGAATCTCGCGACCAAAAGCTTTTCCAATGCGCGCGATGCGCTGGAGGCGCTGAAGACCGCGTCGCCGCAAGTGCTGGTTTCCGACATCCGCATGCCGGGCGAGTCAGGTCTTGAGCTGTTGCAGGCGGTGAAAGCCAAACATCCGGGTCTGCCGGTCATCATCATTACCGCGTTTTCCGATCTCGATTCGGCGGTTGCGGCATTTCAGGGCGGCGCATTCGAATATCTCGCCAAGCCTTTCGACATCGACAAGGCGGTTGCGCTGATCCGTCGCGCGCTGGAAGAAAGCCTGCGCGAGACCAGCGTCGAACAGGTATCCGCCGAGACGCCTGAAATCCTCGGCCAGGCGCCGGCCATGCAGGATGTATTCCGCGCCATCGGCCGCCTGTCGCAATCGAACGTGACGGTGCTGATCACCGGCGAATCGGGCACCGGCAAGGAACTCGTCGCGCGTGCGCTGCACAAGCACAGTCCGCGCGCCTCGCAACCGTTCATTGCGCTGAACACCGCTGCGATTCCGAAGGATTTGCTGGAGTCCGAACTGTTCGGCCACGAACGCGGCGCATTCACCGGCGCGCAGGCAACGCGACGCGGGCGCTTCGAGCAGGCCGAAGGCGGCACATTGTTCCTCGATGAAATCGGCGACATGCCTTTTGATTTGCAGACGCGTCTGCTGCGCGTGCTGTCGGACGGCCATTTTTATCGCGTCGGCGGCC
>Ga0310811_10003198_pt1 | contig 20555 bp, 15 predicted proteins | sample YCmetagenome_FD_207642 | JGI IMG/M metagenome (GOLD analysis project Ga0310811, IMG submission 207642) | Soil microbial communities from experimental microcosm in Duke University, North Carolina, United States - YC | ecosystem: Engineered > Artificial ecosystem > Soil microcosm > Unclassified ...
CGCCGAACTCCTGACCCCGAACCGTCGACCCCAAACCCAAGGGACCCCTCTCGGTCAGGCGCTACTCAGCTTGCAACGCGATGACAGGATCCATTCTGGTGGCCCGCACGGCGGGCACCAGAATCGCCGCCAGGACCACAATCCCCAGCATGACCGCAGCGCCGGTATACGTCAAAGGATCGAACGGCGTCACCCCGACGAGCAGCGCCTTCATGGTCCTGGACAGCCCCAGCGCTCCGACAATTCCAAAGGCGAGGCCGATCAGGGCCACCTTCAAACCGGCGCTGAGCACGAGGCTCAGAAGCTGACCTCGACGCGCGCCGAGTGCGCTGCGCACCGCAAGCTCGCGCGTTCGCTGCGCCACCGCGAACGACAGCACTCCATAGATGCCAAGCGCGGCGAGCAGTGCCGCGACCGCCGCGAATGCGGAGAGCAGCGACATCGCGAGCGACCTGGTCGCGAGGGTCGCATGCAGGCGGTCCTCGAGCGTGCCAACGTCGACCGCGATGTTCGGGTCGACGCGCCGCGCCCGCTGTCGAATCTCGCCGAGGAGATTCGCCGCGGACGTCGAGCCTCGCACCAGTGCCGTCATGCTCGTGGTGCGCCGCGGGGTCTGTCGAAAATCGACGTACATCTCCGCGCGCGCGTCGGACTCGAGGCCGTACGTGCGGATGTCGCCGACCACGCCGACGATCGTGAGCCACGGCGCCGGCTGCCCATGCAGCCCCGGCTCCTGGCTTCGCGCGCGGATGCGCCGCCCGATCGGGTTCTCACCGGGAAAGAACCGCTGTGCCATCACGCGATTGATCACAGCGACGCGCGGCGTCGTGCTACCGTCTTCGGCGCCGAACGTTCGGCCCACGACGAGCGGAATGCGCAGCGTTCGAAAGAAATCTTCGCTCACCGTTCGATAGACCGCGCCCATGCCCGTCGCGTCGCGACCCTCGACATCGACGAAGCCTTGGCCGGTGAGACCGAGTGGAATCCACTGCGACACCGCGGCGCCCTGGACGCCGGGGATCGCGCGAAGCTCGGCGAGCAGCTGATCCCAGTATGCGTAGCGACGCAGAGTGTCCGTCGCGTAGAGCGGACCGCTGAGGGCAGCCTCCGCGGTCGCAACATCGGTGTCGAACCCGATGTCCCGCGACAGCACCGAGCGAAAGCTGCGAAGGAGCAGACCTGCGCCGGTCAGCAGCAGCAGCGCAAGCGCGATCTCGAGACTCACCAGCGACGCGCCGGCGAGGTTGCGGCCGCCTGCGGCCGACCCCCGCCCGCCCGACTGAAGCAGGCCGCTCAGCGACACGCGCGTGACCCGCATGGCTGGAATGATGCCCGAGAGTGCACCGGCGACGATCGAGAGTGCGAGCGCGAACGCGAAGACTCGCCCGTCCATCGTGACTTCGTTCGCTCGCGGAATGCGATCGCCCCACACCGCGAGCACGCCGCGGATCGAGGCCCACGCGAGTCCGAGCCCGAGACATCCCCCGACGAGCCCGAGCCACACGTGCTCCAGCAGCATCTGCTGCACGAGACGAACGCGCGCGGCGCCGAGCGACGATCGCACCGCCATCTCGCGCGCGCGGGCCTGGGCGCGCGCCATGCTCGACGCGGCGATGTTCGCACAGACGATGAGGAGCACGACGCCAACGGTGGCAATGAGCATCCGGAAGTACGACGAGACGTCACCGATGACGGAATTCGTGAGTGACTTGGTCGCGACGCCGTAGTCGTAGATCGCTGTTGGATCGCGCTCTCTGATGCCGCGCGCGACGCCCGTCAGCGCTGCCCACGCCTGGTCCGTGGACACGTCGCCTCGGCGGCGCGCGATCATCAGCCAGTTGATGTTGACGCGAACCGGATCGGCTTGAACCGTCACGTCGACGGGAAACCACACGTCGACGCCTTCTGGAAACCCCTGATCGCTCGCGACGACGCCGAGAATTCGATACGCGCGCGTCGCGGTGCGAAGCGGCATCGAGAGCTGCGGATCTGCGCCGAACATCTGACGCCACACCCGCTCGCTGATGACGACCGTCGGCGTGCCGTCGCTCGCGTCGCTCTCGGTGAATGGCCGGCCGACGACGAAGTGAGATCCGAGCACGCGGAACATGCCACCGGTCGCGGTGACGGCGGTGAGTCGCATGGCACTGTCGCCGGCGACGATCCCTTGCCGATACGGGAAGGAATAGATCGCGCTTGATTGCAGCGCCGTCGAGCTCCGCCAATCCAGCCAGTCGGCCGACGACACCGTGAACGCCTCGCGGCTCGCGGAGTCGAGCCCCGACACGGCCAGCAATTGCTCGGCGTGCGGAAAGGGCAGGGGGCGAAGCACGATGCGCTCGACGAGCGTGAAGATCGCGGTCGTTGCTCCGAGGCCAAGTGCGAGCGCTCCGATCGCGATCGCAGTGAAGCCGGGCGCACGTTTCGCTTGTCGCGTCGCCGTGCGCAGATCGGCCACGACGGATCCGAGCACATCACGGTTGCGGACGGAGGCATCGCGCTGTCGCGCGGCGGCGTGCAAGCGTCGTCGCGCGGCGTCGAAGTCGCCGAAGCGCCTCCGGGCTTCCGCTCGCGCCTCGTCCGGCGACATGCCGCCGCGCACCAGGTCGGCGATGCGCATCTCGACGTGGGCGTCGATCTCCTGATCCATCTCGTCGTCGATGCGGTGCCGGCCGCCGAGCGCGAGATCGACGAGACGTCGATATCGGCGCGTCATGATCCGCGCTCCGCGACCGCGAGAATAGCGGTGACCGACTTGGTGTAGCGAAGCCACGTCTCCGACTCGCTGCGCAACCGTTGTCGTCCCGCGGCGGTGAGCTTGTAGTAGCGCGCGCGCCGATTGTTGTCGCTCGTGCCCCACTCGGCGGCGAGCCATCCGCGTCCTTCCATGCGCTGGAGCGCTTGATAGAGCGCGCTGTCGTCGACGCCGAGGGTGCCGCGCGATCGCTCCTCGAGCCAGGTCGCGATGGCATAGCCGTGCATCGGTCCCCAGCTAAGCGTCTTGAGGATCAGAAGGTCGAGCGTGCCCTTGAGGAGGGGCAGGGTGTCGTCGGTGGCCACAGCGCGTTCCCCGTGAGTTCTAAGGGGAAGGTGCTGCGGCCGACGCGAGACGTCAACTGCTTTGGGTCAACCCGGCCGGTCGATCGGCGCCCTCAGAGACGACCGACCGCCTTCTGAACGAGGGCCGCAACCGTGTCGATCGACGCCAATTCTTTGACGTCCGAGGTCACGTCCACCTCGACATATCCCTTACCGCGCGGGATGGTGCATATCGTGTGGCTCGCGACGCTGGGCCGCCCGGTCATGATGCAGATGGCCTTGCCCACCGTCTTCTGCTCCAGTTTTGCACCGGCCACCTTCCACTGCTGCTCCCTCGCGGTTCCGGTATTCCGCCCGACGATCGCCTCGGTGCCGTCCATCGGAAGGTTCGTCATGACGGTGATGACGACCGGGTGAACGTTGGTCCGGTTCGGCCCCTCGAGCACAGCGGAGCAGGTGTCCACGTTGCCCATGCCCGGCACCGCCTGCGCACTGCCGGCGGGTTGCTTGGATGCCTTTCCGCCGATCGCCGCCTCGAGCTCGGCGACCTGGAGCAGCCGACACGACGACGATGCCGGTTGCGCGGCGAGAGGTGTGATGGCCGCGAGCACGACCGTAGAGAGCCCGGTGATCGATCGGTGCGCCAACGGCGCAAGGGTGAGACGCAACATACGGATCCTCCTTTCACGACCGTGATGCGGGCTCTCATCTTCGCGCGGACCGGCACGCGAGTCCAGCCCTGACAACCGCGGTTCTCTCATGGCACAGCCTCCGGACGCGGTGGGTCGTCTGGTGACTGGGACTGCTCGCGCCGTTGGTCTGGTCTAGAGCTTGGCGCGCACGTACTGCGGCGCCCAGTCGACCGTTTGTCGCAGCTCGCGCGCTGCGCGCAGCGGAAAATGCGGATCGCGCAGCAGCTCGCGCGCGAGAAAGACCATGTCCGCCTGACCCGAGCGAATCACCGTATCCGCCTGCTCAGCGCTCGTGATGAGTCCCACCGCGCCGGTCGCGATCTTCGCGTCGCGGCGCACGCGCTCGGCGAACCGTGTCTGATAGCCCGGACCAATCGGAATCTTCGCGCCCGCGATGTTGCCGCCGCTGCTGCAATCGATCAGATCGACACCATCGTCTCGCAGCGCGGACGCGAGCGAGACCGAGTCGTCGGGCGTCCACCCGTCGTCGACCCACTCGGTGCACGAGACGCGCGCGAATAACGGTAAGTTGTCCGGCCACACGGATCGAATCGCGGCGACGACTTCGCGCAGGAGACGCGTGCGATTCTCGAACGAGCCGCCATAGCGATCCGTTCGTGTGTTCGAGAGCGGCGACAGGAACTCGTGCAGCAGGTAGCCATGCGCCGCGTGAATCTCGAGAACTTGCATGCCGACATCGAGCGCGCGCTTCGCGGAGGCAGCGAACGCGCCGACGACGTACGCGATGCCTGCCTCGTCGAGCTCGAGCGGCGTCTGCCAGCCGGCGTCGAAGGGAATCGGGCTCGGCGCATGGATCGGCGACCAGCCGCCGCCGGCCACGGCGAGCGGGCCGCCACCTTCCCATGGTCGCACGACGCTGGCCTTTCGCCCAGCATGCGCGAGTTGCGATCCGAAGACCGCGCCCTGCGCGCGCACGAACGCGCCAATGCGCGCGAGCACCTCCATGTGCTCGTCCTTCCACAGGCCGAGGTCCTGCGGGCTGATTCGTCCTTCAGGCGTCACCGCGGTCGCTTCGGTGAACACCAGCGCGGAGCCGCCCACCGCAAACTGTCCGAGGTGCACCAGGTGCCAGTCGTTGGCGAAGCCGTCGGTGCTCGAGTATTGGCACATCGGAGAGACGCCGATGCGGTTTCGAAGCGTGATGCTCCGCAGAGTCAGAGGCTCGAAGAGATGCATGCAGTAAGCTAGGCGAGAGGGGAAAGGCGACCGGCGACCGGCGACCGGCGAACACCCAACCGCCAACGGTGAACTCCTGACGATGCGCCCTCTCGCTCTCGCCACCCTGCCGGTAGGTTTGCGCATGCCGAGAATGCCTCATGCCGTGGTGATGATGCTCCTCATCATCGTCGCCGCGGTCGCGCTCACCTGGGTCGTACCAGCAGGCTCGTATCAACGAACGCCGGCCGGCCTCGTGGTGCCTGGGAGCTTCCACGCGATTCCGAAGGACTACCGAGTGCAGTCGCCGTCGGCGCCGCGAACGAGCGGCGTCGCGTTGCCGGCGAGTCCCGTCGCCGTCGTCAGCGCGATTCCAGTCGGCATGGTGCGGTCCGCTGCGCTGATCTTCATGATCCTGTTCATCGGCGGAATGTTCGGCGTGCTTCAGCAGACCGGCGCGCTCGAATCTGGCATCGAGCGGCTGCTGTCGCTCACCGGCGGCAACGTCCGAATCGTCGTGCCAGTGATCATGCTCCTCATCGCCGCCGGTGGAACGTTCCTCGGCCTGATCTCCGAGTATCTCGTCATCATTCCGATGGCGCTGATTCTCGCCGAGCGGCTCGGCTACGACGCACTGTTCGGAACAGCGTTGGTGACGATCGCGGCGAAGATCGGATATCTCACGTCGATCACGAACCCGCTCGCGTTGGCGATCGCGCAGCCCATCGTCGGTGTTCCGGTGTTCAGCGGCGCCGCGTTTCGTGCCGTGACGTTCATCGTGTTTCTCCCGCTCGGGATCTGGTATCTCCTCGCCCGAAGCCGACCGATTCCGCGAATGCACGACGCCATCACAGTGCCGGGTCCTTCGCTGGAGCTCTCGCCCGGAGTCACCGGCGAAGGCGCGCCAAGCTCGCGACTCTCGACGCGTCAACTGCTCGTGCTGCTGGTGCTCCTCGCGGCGATCGGCGGCATGGTGTATGGTGTCCAGTCGCTCAAGTGGGGAAGTTCCGAGCTCGCGTCGATGTACATCGCGATCTCCATCGTCATCGCGGTTGTGGGCGGCGTGAGCTCGCGCGAGGCGTCGCAGGCGTTCGTGCGCGGCATGCAGGGCATGGTGCTCGCCGCGGTGCTCGTCGGCCTCGCCGCGGCGGTCGAAGTCATCCTTCGCGACGCGATGATTCTGGACTCGATCGTCGCATTCCTCACGCGGTCGGTCGAAGGCAAGCCACCGGTGGTCGTCGCGAATCTGATGATGGGGATGCAGATGGTGATCGACGTTTTCATCCCGAGCACGTCGGGAAAAGCGGCGATCACGATGCCGATTCTTGGGCCGATCGGCCATTTGTCCGGGGTGTCGGGCCAAGTGACCGTGCAGGCATTTCTCTTCGGCAATGGCCTCATGAACACGCTCACCCCGACGTCCGGGATGCTGCTGGCCTATCTCGCGACCGGGAAAGTCTCGTACGGCTCGTGGATCAAGTTCATCGCGCCGCTCGCGGTCGTGCTCTTCGTGCTGTGTGCGGTCGCGCTGTCAATCGCGGTGATGATCAATCTGTGAACGCGCCATTCGAGATCGTTCGTCCCGCCGCTCTGACGCCGGTGCTGTACGACTCGCCGCATAGCGGTCGATACTATCCGGCGGATTTCGTCCTCGGCGCGTCGCTCGCGCAGATTCGTCGCGGCGAGGACGCGTACGTCGACGAGCTCCTCCGGGGCGCGCCGGCGCTCGGTGCGACGCTGCTCGTCGCGACGCACCCGCGGTGCTACATCGATCTCAATCGCGACGAACGCGACATCGACGCCGCGCTGCTCGCGGAGCCGTGGCCCGAACCGCTCGCGCCGAGTGAGAAGACCGAGCGCGGTCTGGGATTGATCCGCCGGTTCGTCGTGCCCGGCGTCGAAGCACAGGGACGTTTGCTGACGGTGCGCGATGTACGCGACCGGATCGATGGCGTGTATCGTCCGTATCACGCCGCGCTCGATTCACATGTGGCCGAGATTCACGCGCAATTCGGCGCGGTCTGGCACGTCAACTGGCACTCGATGAAATCCGTTGGCAACGCAATGACGCCCGATGGAGCGGGCGCAGCGCGTGCCGATTTCGTCGTGTCGGACCGGCGCGGTGCGAGCGCGTCACCCACGCTCACGGCGCTCGTCGTCGACACGCTTCGATCGTTCGGCTGTTCGGTGTCGGTGAACGATCCGTACGCAGGCGGTACGATCGTGCAGCGCATTGGCCGACCCGCGAACGGCGTGCACAGCGTGCAGATCGAGATCAATCGGCGGCTCTATCTCGACGAAAGCGCCGTGGAAAAGACGGCAGGGTTCGATGATCTGGCGCGGCGTCTCGATGAGCTGACGCGCTGCCTGCTCGCCGAAGCGCCGAGATTGTAGCTGTGATCAGAGTGATCGGAGCGAACGGAGCGCCGGGTGCGGAGATCGTTTGGGAGTGAGGCGCGATGGGTGCGGGGGCACGACGAACTGCCCTCCGCACTCCTCGCTCTGTCTCTTCACGATCTCCGCACCCCGATCGGCTTCTCTCGCTCCGTCACGAGTCAATGACGACTGGCGCTTCGCCAATCAGTGCTTGGATTTCGGGTACTTCGCCGCGATTCGGTTTACCGCTTCACGAAGGTTCGCCGCGTACTTGTCGGGGTCGGATGAGATCGCGGCCACGGTCGTCCCGCGCCAGAGGAGCTCGTGCGTCTTGGGCGCGAGCACGTCGACGACCACCGTGCCCTTCGGGTACTCGGTCTTGTCCTTCAGCTTCGGAATGTTCCGCCAGTTGTAGTCGTGCGTGTAGCCGGAGATGTTGAGCTTGTCCTCGGAGCTGGCGTACACGGCGATGTCGACGTCGCCGGCCTCATCGAGATGCCGATAGCCGCGGCCGGCGAACGCGTCGCGGAGCTGGTCGTGCAGCGCGACCTGCGTGATCGAGCCCTGGCGTCGCGGATCGTTCTCGGGCGGCGGCGGCGGATCGCCCCACCACGGATAGCGCACGATCGAATAGCTGCCGTAGTTGTACGGGTACCAGTATGGTCCGTAGACGGTGCCGACGCCGACCGACGCGTACGTGCCGCCGGCTGTGCTGTAGCCCGCGCTGCAACCGGCGAGGCCGACCCCAAGGATCGTCCAGGCGGCGCACGCCAGCGCCAACCGTGAGGCGGGGCGGGTTGGTCTGTTGATGTTCATATGAGAATTCTCCTGATGAGCCGCGCCGAGAACGCACGGCGCGTGTGCACGATGGTGCTCAAAGGCAAGTCGTGCTCCGGGTCCCATCAGTGTGCTACGCGCGATCGCCTTAAGATTTCGTGAAGTCGTCGGCCGAGATCGCTCATGTCATCCCGCGCGCCAGCCGATGACAGAATGGCGCTCCGATGACACTCTGTGGCTTACGGCGCCGACGTGCTGAGGCCGAGATCGCGGAGGAGTCCGTCGTGCAACCGGTAGATCACGCCGTGGATCGTGAGGGGTTGTCCACGCGCCCATGCGTCGCGAACGACCGTCGTCTGGCTCACGTTCGTGACCTGCTCGGCGACGTTGAGCTCGCACAGGCGATCGTGGCGCGCCGTCTCCGTCGAGAGCGTCTCGAGCTCCGCGCGGTGCTTGCCGCGCACATCCTGCACGTGGCGCAGCCAGTTGTCGACCAGACCGAACCGATCGTCGCGCAGCGCCGCGAGCACGCCGCCACAGCCGTAGTGTCCACAGACGATGATGTGCCGCACTCTGAGCACGTCGACGGCGAACTGCATCGTCGACAGACAGTTGAGGTCCGAGTGCACGACGACGTTCGCGACGTTGCGGTGCACGAAGAGCTCGCCCGGCAACAAGCCGACGATCTCGTTCGCGGGAACGCGACTGTCCGAGCAGCCGATCCAGAGGTGTTGCGGCGCCTGCTGGCTCGTCAGGCGGCGGAAGAACTCCGGATCGCGCCGAGTCATTTCGGCGGCCCAGGCGCGGTTGTTATCGAAGAGATCGTCGAGCAAGCGTGGGTGGCGTTCGCGTCAGGAGATGGAAAGCGTGACTCCGCAACCTAACGCAGCCGGCCCGACGAGCTATCCAATCAGTGCAAGACCGGTCACCAGGCCATGCAGCGCCCGCCCGAGCGCGATGCCGCCACGCGCGCGGAAACGGACTGTCAGTCGGCGCGCTCGGTGCCTCGCGGTTCACGACGGGCCTCCGCGCGTTCACGCGGCCGATAGAGCTCCGTTTCGGGCGGCTGTCCCGCGGGAAGCAGACGTTCGCCCGTGGTCTCCACGTCTGGACGTAGTCGCTGTTGTTCAGCCTCAGCGACCGGTTCGTCGTCTTCACGTCGCTCGGTCAAACGCTCGCTCAGAAACATCACGCCGAGCGCGCCGGTCGTGAGCACGGCCATCGTCTTGGCGAGAAAACCGAACCCGGGAGTTGCGACCGCGCCGGGGATTGCCTGGACGAACGTGGCGTAGCCGTACGATTGTACCAGCGCGAGGCCAAACGTGAGCCAGCGCGTCATGCGCTTCTGACGTTGCGCTGTTTCCTCACTCGGGATTTCCCGCGGCGTGATTGCGCGGACGAGCCGCATCATGATTCGCGCGGAGAGATACGGCATGACGCCGAGCGCGAGCACCGCGCCGTGCGATACTGCACCGCCGACGAACCAATCGTAAACGCGAAGAAGCCAGCTGCCTGAGCCGCCGCGCAGAAAATCGCGCAGCACCTGCGCGTTGAGTCCCGGCGCGACGATGCGCGCGCCGATCTCGCACACGGCGAGCGTCGCGAACGCGAGACCCGTCTTTCGCCAGAATTCCGGAATGCGCCGCGGCGCGTCCGCTGCGGTCGTCGCGCGAATTCGAATCATGGTTGTACCGGATGAGCCAGTCGCCAGGTATCTCGATCGATACCGTAGATGACGACGGTTCGCCCGCGCAAGTTCCATTCGCCCGTCGGCCGCTCGCCCAACCGTTCGGCGACCGCGACGGATCGTTGGTTGGCTGGATCGATCAGACTCACGACGCGGGGCCGCTCGAGCGTCTCGAAGGCGTACCGCATCGCGGCCGTCGCGCCTTCAGTCGCGTAGCCGCGCCCCCAGCACCCACTTGCCAGCGCCCACCCGATCTCGAAGTCGGGCCACCCTTCGGGCTGATGGCAGCCGAGGCGTCCGATCAACACGTCGGGCCGCGATCGCTCAGCGACGGCCCACATGCCAAAGCCGCGGAGATGCCAGTGCCCGATGAGAAACCCCAACTGGCGCCACGAATCCTCGGCCGACAGCGGCTGACCGTCGAACGTGATGAAGCGCGCGACATTCGGATCCGCGTTGACCGCCGCGAGCGCCGGCGCATCCGCCGCGGTGAACGGCCGAAGGACGAGGCGATCCGTCGTGAGCGTCGGGATGGAAACGCTCATGCCGCCGACCGCGCGTCATAGATCGCGATGTCGTCGACGTCGCTCGCGACGACGACGGCCGCGGCATAGCCGGCGCCGGGAGACAGCGCGGCCATTCGCCATCGTCGGACCGCGGCGGGATCGAGTCGATCCGCGAGCAGCGCGGCCGGCTCGCTCGGCGCGAGCGTCACGTCGAAGTGATGCAGCCCGCGCGTGATCCCATGCCCCGTCGCCTTGAGATATGCCTCCTTTCGCGTCCACGCGTTGAAGAATCCTTCGGTCCTCGCGTCCGCCTCGGCCCGCAATGAGCGCAACGCCGCGCGCTCCGCCGGTGAAAAAAACTGCTCCGCGAGATCGAGATGCTCGATCCGGCGATCGAGTCGCTCGACGTCGACGCCGACAGGACCCCGGCCAGAAACAGCGATGAGCGCGAGGTCGCCGGAATGCGAGAGGTTGAACTCGAGCGCAGCGCCTGGCGGACCGGCGATCGCCGGCTTGCCGTACTCCCCGTTGAGAAAGTGCAACGACTGCGGGGCGACGCTCAGATACTCGCCGAGGATACGACGCAAACTTGCGTGTGCGACGATGAAGGCATTGGCGTCACGCTCGAAAATGAAGCGACCCGCGCGTGCCTGCTCATCAGCGGACAGCAGCGGCAGCAAGGCGTGCGGATCGCCCGCATGGAGCGAAACGCGCCATATGTGCACGCTGTTCACTCCAAGTGGAACGGCTGGCGGAGAGCGCCAGTCTTCAGATTGAAACATTTTTGCCGTTGACGTTTGTCAGCGATTTGCCCTATATGAGACCCACACCGAACTATCGCAGCGCGGGGGCTTATGACGATCGAACGGCGCGGGTTTCTCGGCGAGATGTCGCTCGGAATGCTGGCAGTCGCCGGCGGGACCGGAGTGTCACGCCTGTTGGCGAATCCTGCGGCTGAGACGGAGCCGTGGCTGCAGGGACTGACGGGGCGACACAAACAATATTTCGACGTCTCGGCGCATTTGCAGGGCGCGCCGCTCGGCCGAACGGCGAATTTCTTCAATGCCTACGTCGACGCGTATTCGCTGAAGGACAGCGATGTGAACGTCGTCTTCGGCGCACACGGCACCGCGATCCCGATGGTGTTCAATGACGCGCTGTGGTCGAAGTATGCGCTCGGCGCCAAATATTCGATCGTCGAGCTGGGTACGAAGAATCCGGCCGTCCGAAACATCTTTGCTGGCGCAGGCACCGGCAATACGTGGTACGATCCGTCGATCGCGGCCCTTCAGAAGCGTGGGGTTCGTTTCCTCGCGTGCCTGCAGGCGATCGCCCGAGTGTCGAGGGAGCTGGCGTCGCGCGAGGGTGTCGATGCCCCAGCGATCAAGGAGGAATTGATCGCTGGTCTGCTTCCTGGGGTCACACCGGTTCCCGCCGCCATCGTCGCGGTGAATCGTGCGCAAGAAGCGGGAATGACCTACGTGTACCTTGGCTAGCTCGCCAGACAGGAGTCAAAAGCAGGAGGCCGGCGCCGCCGATCGGGTCGCGCGCGATCGGAGTGAATCGTAGGGTGTGGCGTATACCCAGCCGTCGCGCGTCGCCGCAAAAAAGGTCTTGCCGACGATGACCGGCGCCGTCGGCGAGAACGGCGCTCCAGCGTGGCATCGACCGACGCGCACTCCGTCGGAACCGCGAAGCAGGATGATGTCACCGTTGTGATCGCCGAGGATCAAGTCGTTGTCCACGACGGTGACGGCGCCGACGTGCATCGCATCGAGCGGCTGTTTCCAAAGCGGCCGTCCCGTCGCGGCGTCGAACGCGGAGACGATCCGACTCACGGGACTCGAGATGAACACTCGATTGTCGCTCACGACCGGGGTCCCGGAGTTGTTTCGCAACACGATCCGTCCGACGCCGAGCGGCTGCTGCCACATGAGATGACCGTCGCGCCTATCGATCGCAAGGAGCCACTGCTCCTTGAACCACATTGAGCGAGTCGAGAATCGGTTGCCGGACAGGTCGTACGCCTCGCGCCCAAATTCGACGAACCGTTGGAGCGGCAAGTTGCGAAGTGCCTGCCACACACTCAATGCCTCGGTTCCTTCCGTGAAGATGACGGTGTCAGTGATCGCGGGCGGAGGTGTCCCGAGCTCCACGAGGTTGGGCGATTTGTAGGTCCATTGGAACGTGCCCGCTTTGACCGAATAGCTGACAAGCGACGCGTCAGCGCCGAGATAGACGACACCACCGTCATCGATGCGCGGGCTGGCCATCGCGTTCGGCGATCCCATTGGCGCCGCACGCTTCACTGAACCTGTCTGCGGGTCCAACATCCGAATGATTCCGTCGCCGCCCGCGACTACGAGCGTTCGTGTCGCGCTGTCGAGCGCGGCGGCGGGCATGATGCCCATATCGACCGGCAGCGACCAAAACGGATTCCCGCTCTTGAGATCGAGCGCCGTTACACCGCCGGGGGTTCGCATCGGATAGCTGCCGTACGTCGCGAACGCGCGACCCCCGAAGACCACTGGATCGCCGTGAATCCAGTTGGAGACCTCGTGCTGCCACAGCCGCGCCCCCGTGAACACGTCGAGCGCGATGAGAAATCCACGTTGATCAGGTCCGCGCGCTGACGCCGCTGCGTCCGGCGATTCGGTGCCGAGCAGGACGATTCCGTCGACGACGGACAACCCGCGAACAGGGCGTGGCGCCTTGAAACGCCACGTCACGTTCAGCGAACCGGGCCGACGTCCCGCGTTGTCGATGCCGCCGCGCAACTGGAGCCACGATGCGGGCATCGTGGTGCTGCGAGGACCAGCGTTCTGTGCGAGCGGGTGTCCTATCGGAGTGGCAACCGCGAAAATGAACGCGACGGCCGAATGGCGGAGCTGCCAATACATCGAAGATGTCGTGCAAGCGTGGGTGGGATCATCTTCGGCATCGGCATCGATGCCACGACGCGAGCAACCTCGACCTACCCTATGCGACGCTCGTCATGACCAAAGGCACAATCTTGTACCGATTCAAGCGTTCCAAGCGTGACCGAGATCACCTGGCGGGCCCTTTACCATGTTCGTGGCAGCGAACACGCCGCTGGTGTTCACACCGTCGTGTCGCGTGGTCTCGGCGCGTCGAGGCCGAGGCACGTGCGCATTTGGTCGGCGAGCAGTCGCAGGTCCGACGTGATCAGCCCCATGAACGTCGAGGTAATCGGGTAGAGCCGCACCTCTGCCACCTGCTCCCAGCCGCGACGACTCACCCTCGTGGGATGCGGCCTCGGGACATCGCCCATCGGGCCAATCGCAGCCAAATCGACGACTACATCGGGTTCCGCCGAGACGATCAGATCGATCGGCCCCGCGAATGGGTCTGGAAGGTAGGAACCCGCCGCGCGCTTCCACGCCATTTGCGTGTCACTCGCCGGTCTCTGGTAGATCTCGCCCTGCGCGTGCCGCGCTCGCAGCACGTCGGCCTCGGTCTCGCGATCCCGCCCCACGAGAAGCCGTCCGCTGACTCGGCGAACTGACTTCCACAGCTGGGACAGGGTCATGCGCCGTGCGCGCTTGATCCGGCCGAGCCACAGAGCGCGGTGCTCGAGTGCGTCCGCATCGTCGGCACTGGGGAAGAGCCTGTTCAGCAGCCAGCGCAGACTAGGATACGGCCGATTGTGAAGTCCGGAGTTGATCACGATGAGCTGCTCCACCTCTTCACCGGCCGCCGAAAGCTGTTGCGCCATCTCGAAGGCGATCGTTCCACCGAGACACAAGCCGCCGAGCCGATATGGCCCTCTCGGCTGTGCCTCGCGCATGCGGCTGATCTGGATCGCGGCCATCGCTTCGATCGTTGCCGGGTCTCTTCCAACCCCCGGCCGCATCGTTGGAAGCACGATGAACTTCACCGTGGGCCCGAGCAACCGCGAGAGGTGACGACTGTACCACCCGCCTCCGCGAACGTCTCCATGCAAGAACACGAAAGGCCGGGCGTCGGGATTGCTGGGCAGGACGACGACTGGCGGCTCTTCTTCGTGCGCCACTTCCAACTCGAGCCGGCGGGCGAGGCGCTCGATCGTCGATTCTTCGAACAAAGCCGCGAGCGGAACGCGGCGGCCCGACATCGCCTCGACCTCGGCGAGCATTCGGACGGCAAGCAGCGAATGGCCGCCGAGCTCGAAGAAGTCGTCGCGGATTCCGACCGAGTCGAGGCCAAGCAGTCCCTTCCAGATTTCCGCCAACTGGTGTTCGTGCACCGTGCGCGGAATCGCGAACGCTGGCTTCGTGTCGCCGCCAGTCGACTGCGGCGATGGCAAGGCAGCAGCATCGAGCTTGCCGTTGGCCGTGAGCGGTATGGCGTCCAGCGGAACGAGGAACGCGGGCACCATGTAATCGGGCAGTCGATCGTGCAGATAGCTGCGGAGCGCGGCCGGCGTTATCGGCAGCGCCGATGCCGTTGGTCCGCCAGGCTGCGACGCCGGAACAAAGTAGGCAGCCAGCTGGCCGCTTTGCGTCGCAATGACCGCCGTCTGGCGAACCGCAGGATGCGCGGCCAGTGCGCTCTCGATCTCGCCGAGCTCGATGCGAAAACCGCGAATTTTCACTTGTGCGTCGCGCCGGCCGAGATATTCGATCTCACCGGTTGGCCCGAGGCGTCCCAGATCGCCGGATCGATACATCCGCTCGCCGGCGCGGAACGGATGCGGCACGAACCGCTGCGCCGTCAGCTCGTCGCGCTTCAAGTACCCGCGGGCAACACCGGCGCCGCCGACACAGAGCTCTCCGGTCACGCCGACCGGCACTGGCTGGAGATGCTCGTCGAGCACATACCGCGTCAGCGTCGGAAACGGTCCGCCGATGTTCGAGGCGCCGTTCTCGATTTCCGAAACGCCGATCTCCTTGAACGTAACGTGCACCGTCGTCTCGGTGATGCCGAACATGTTGATCAGCGTCGTCGACGGATAGCGCGCCTTCCAGTCTCGCAGCAGCGCCGGCTGCAGCGCTTCGCCGCCGAAGATCACGTAGCGGAGCGCCGACAACGACGGCGTTGGCCGCGACATTTCTTCGCGCAACAATCCATAGAATGCGCTCGGCACCTGGTTCAGGACCGTGACGCCTTCCGCCGCGAGCAGCGCGAGGAACGCGTGCGAATCTTGTGCGACGCGGCGCGGCACCACGATCAGCCGGCCGCCATAGAGCAGCGCGCCGTACATCTCCCACACGGAGAAATCGAACGAGAACGAATGGAACACGGTCCACACGTCGCGTTCGCTGAACTGGAATTGGAACCGGTCGTTGAACAGCAACCGAACGACGTTGCGGTGTTCGATCAGTGCGCCTTTCGGGCGGCCCGTCGAACCGGACGTGTAGATCACGTAGCAGAGATTCGACGGCGCGGCGGACGGCGGCGGCGCATCGTCTCGTGCCCCACTGGCGTCGGACCACGCGTCTGCCCCCACGACCACCTCGAGCTCACGCCCCGGCATTCGCGCGCGGATGGTATCGCTCAACCGCTCGACGAGATCGCGTTCACTGACGACGAGCTTCGCGTTGGAATCCTCGAGAATGAACGCGAGACGATCGTCGGGATAGCTTGGATCCAGCGGCAGGTACGCGCCGCCCGCCTTCAGGATGCCGAGCAGTGTGGCCACCGTGTCGACGGACTTCTCGAGGCAAACGCCGACGAGCGTGTCGGGAACAATGCCGCGCTCTCGAAGATGCCAGGCGAGCCGGTTGGCGCGGCGATCGAGCTCCGCGTACGTGAGTGACACCCCATCGCATTGCACGGCGATGGCGTCGGGCCGCTTCGCTACCTGCGTCTCGAAGAGCGAATGCAGCGTTGCTTCCGTTGGCCACGCGGCGGCGGTGTCGTTCCATTCGACGAGCAGCTGCTGTAGCTCGGCATCGGTGAGCATTGGCAGCGCCTGGATCGGCGTCTCCGGTGCGCTGATCGCTGCCGTGAGCAGCGTTTCGAGATGGCCCAGCATGCGCTCCGCCGTCTCAGCCTCGAACAGGTCGCGCCGGTACTCGAGTCCGAGGCGGATGCCGTTCTCGTGCTCGCGGAAGGCGAACAACAGATCGAACTTCGCAGCCCCCCGGCCCGCTCCGAATGCGCGCACCGTCGTTCCATCCAACGCGAGCGGAACAGAATCGCCGTCGAGCGCCGAGATCATCACGTTGAAGAGAGGCCCACGGCCGCCGCGGCCGGAGTCACTCAGGTCCGTGAGCAACAGCTCGTAGGGGACGTCCTGATGCTCGAACGCGCCAAGACTCGTGGCTTTGACCCGATCGAGCAGATCCGAAAAGCTGGGATTGCCCTCGAGCGACGTGCGAAGCAGCAGCGTGTTGACGAAATACCCAACGACGCCCTCGAGGTCCGCGTGCGGGCGCCCGGAAATCGGCGAGCCGACAACGACGTCAGTTTGCTGCGTGTAGCGGGACAACAGCACGTCGATCGCGGCCAACATTGCCATGAAGAGCGTGGTGCCACGCGCCGTATTGAGCCGGCGCAGACCATCGCGAAGCGCGAGGGATCCTTCGCGAGACGCGCTGCCGGCCTCAGGCGACCCGACGGCGCGTTTGTCGGTTGGAAGCTCGAGCGCTCGCGCGCCGTCGAGGCGTTCGCGCCAATACGTGAGCAAGCGATCGAGGCGCGCCCCCTGAAGATCGCGTCGCTGCCACGCCGCGAAATCGGCGTACTGGCGCTCGATCGTTGGGAGAGCGGCCGCAGGTCCGCCTCGGGCCTCGCGATAGAGTGCAACGAGCTCGCGATAGATGATGCCCCGAGAGACGATGTCGGACGCGACGTGGTGCGACTCGAGGAGCAGCACGTGGTCCTCGGCGCCGATGCGGACGAGGGTCGTGCGTAACTGCGGGTCCACGGCAAGATCGAATGGGCGCTGCGCCCGCTCGCGAACGACACGGCGCGCCTCACCCTCTCGCGCGGCCGCCGGCACCGTCGTGAGGTCCACGACTTCGAGCGCCCGCGGTGCGGGTGAATGAACGATCTGCCGTGGCTCGCCGTCGACCAGATCGAACGTGGTGCGAAGGATCGCGTGGCGCGCCACCAAGGCATTCAGTGCGCGCTCGAGTGCGATCACGTCGATGGGACCCACGAGGCGCGTGGTCCGCGGCACGTTGTACGTGTGCCCCGGACTGGCGCGCTCGAGCCGCCAGAGCAGCTCCTGCGCGAACGACATCGGGATCGGTGCGCTCGGCTCGAGCTGCGGGATGCCGTCGCTTCGCTCGACGACGATCCGCTGCGCCAGCTCAGGCGGAAGTCCGGCTGCCTTGAGGAAGAGCGCCCGTTTGACGGGCGACATCTTCGAGAGGCGTTCCGCGAGCGCAGGGTCGAGCGCCACCTCAAACGTGGTCATAGTGCGGAGTCGGCCGACGTCGCGCCGCGCAGCCGGTCGGCTTCTTCGTCGCTCATCGACTCGAGCACTGCCGGCCCGAACGGGTCATCGCCGCGTGGCGCGAGCTGCTGGATTGTCGGCGCATCGAAGACAGTTCGTAGTGAAAGACGCACGCCGGACGTCCTGTTGATTGCCGGCCGGACGTAGCGATTGGCACGACCGTCCGTGCGATACAGACGAGCACCCGCGAAATCGACCAAACGTTTCCCTGTGAGATGATTGCGGTGGAAATGGCCATTGGTACGGCCGGTACCCACCGCGCCGACAATGCAGGCCTCGCCGGGAACAGCAAGTTCCTGGCTGCGGACGCTGACGCCGAATAATGGGGTTCCGAGGTTCCCCAATCAATATGACAAAACGTCGCTGCGACGTCGAGCCGACGCGCTTCGGCGTCACACGATTCGACGAGTTGGTCACAAGACCGTCACTGTGCTCCCCAGCTCGACTTCGCCGGCTTATCACACCGATGACCAAGCACAGCCCGCTGGTGATGGCCTGTGCGTGATCGATTCCGCGTAGATCAGACGGTTTCGCCCGCGCAATTTCCATTCGCCGGTCGGGTCGCGCGCCATCGTGCAGCCGACGTCGAACTCCGGGGGATCATGCCGGGTTCAAGCCATTCGAAGGCAATAATCTTGGCAGCCATTACGATTCCTTCGTTTAGTACACCGTAATCCGAGCGCGTAGTAATTTGGGACTATCACAATCGGGCAGCGACGACGTTGCGCGGTGAACGACCGGAAGGGTTGCGGAAGTCCTAGAGTCGTGTAAGCTGGCTGTCATCTACGGCTCAGCATCACGGTGGACTGAGCTTCCCGAGGCAACGTGCAGATCGACCTGTCGTCATGCCGGCACTGATCAAGTCGTTTGCGATCAAGGCGGCCAGCCTCTTTCAAACCACCTGTTTAATCACGGGGATGACGGTCGTGCTCATCCTCGGGCTCGAGGCGTCCGTCCGAGTATACCGCAGTGGCCGCGCGTGGATCGCGCCACGTCTGACCCGTCTGGCGCATCAGAGCCAGCAATGGAAATCGGACCCGGCGCCACCCGGCTACTGGGATGTGAAGGTCCATCCTGACTACTACGCCGAACTGAGCGCGGTGCGGCACCTCAATTGGGAGCCGTACGTGTACTCGCGAGCGCAGGCCAATTTCAACGGCAAGTACATCCACACCGATAGCATCGGCCGTCGCGTGACTCCCCAGCCAGCGGCTGTGCCGGACGCGAGCGGTGCGCCGCCCCAGCGGAGCTTGAAGGTGTTCCTCATGGGCGCATCCACGATGTGGGGCTACGGACAGCGCGATGCTCACACGATCGCGGCAGAGGTATCGCGCCGGCTTCAGTCGATCGTGGTTCCGGGGGAACGCATCGAGGTCGTGAACCAGTCCCAGATCGGGTATGTGATGACGCAGAGCGTCCTCGCGCTGCTGCTCGAGCTGCGCGACGGCAATCGTCCGGACGTCGTCGTGTTTTTCGACGGGTCCAACGATGTCGCGGCGGCGATGCAGTCCGGTGTCGCGGGCATTCCTCAGAACGAGTTCAAGCGCGAGGCGGATTTCAAGCTCGGCCGCGCCCTGGATCACCACGCGTTCGACAGCGGGCTCCGCAAGGACGTTACCGCGATCGCCATTCTCCTTCGGCAGGCGCTGAATCAGTTCGATGTCTTCGATGCCGTCGTGCAGCGCGCGGCCAGGCGGCCGGCGCCGCCGCAGCCGAGCCACATCGCCGCGGAGGTTGCCCGACGTTACACGGACAATGCGCGTTTGGTATCTGAATGGGGGCGGGCGGACGGATTCATTCCGATCTTCGTGTGGCCGCCGGCAATCCAGAACACCGAAAAACGGCTTACGCCGAGTGAACGTGCGCTCTTGCCTCAGCATCTCGAGACGAATCCGTACGTCGAAGTCTATCGCGTGCTGCCGCGCATGCTCGACAGCATGATGGCTCCGATCGCCGCCGGTCGATTTGTGAACCAGTCCGGTCTCTTCAAGGAAGACAGCCTTCCGATATTCCTCGACGTCCAGGGACACCAAACGGAGTTGGCCACACCTGGCATTGCCGATGCGATCTGGCCGGCGTTGCGAACCGCGGTCCTGGAGCAGCGCCGCCGCATCGCCTCGACATCTCGGGCCACGGGAGCGGCGGCAGCAATGGAGCACCGTCGATGAAGCAGGCACTCCTGGCGTTCGGCCTCACCGTCGCCTCGGTCGCCATATTCGTCCTCGGGGGCGAGCTCATCGTGCGAGGACTCTATCCGCGATTTGCCGACTACAATCTGGAGATGTGGCGGTACACGTCGTCGGTGAAAGTCGGCAACCCCAATCCGCGCCTGCCCTTCTTTCACGCGCCCAATCGCAAAGGATTCTATTACGGCGCGGAGATCGAGACGAACTCGTTCGGGTTCCGCGACCGTGAGTTTCCCGTCGCTCGCGTGCCGGGCAAGAAACGGATCGTGATGCTGGGCGATTCGTTCACGCTCGGATGGGGCGTGCCGTTCGACAGCACATTCTCGAAGCAGCTCGAGCGCCAGCTGGACGCCAATGGTCAGCCCACCGAGGTGATCAATCTCGGCGTCGGCAACTACAACACCGTGATGGAGCTCGAGCTTTTCAAAGAGAAGGGGCTTCAGTTCAAGCCGGACGCGGTGGTGCTCATGTACTACGTCAACGACGCGGAGCCCACGCCGGCGGTCGCCGGAGCCATCAAGGCCGCGTTGTTCTCGCACTCGTATCTGATCGCCTTCGTCGCGGACCGACTGATCAAGCTCAAGCCGCTGGTCGATCACAACTACGACTGGAAGGCGTATTACGGAAATCTGTATCGTCCGGGCGAAGCGGGACTGGACGCGAGCCGGCAGGCGCTGGTCGATCTTTCCGCGCTCTGTCGCACGCGGAATA
>Ga0310811_10003199_pt1 | contig 20554 bp, 23 predicted proteins | sample YCmetagenome_FD_207642 | JGI IMG/M metagenome (GOLD analysis project Ga0310811, IMG submission 207642) | Soil microbial communities from experimental microcosm in Duke University, North Carolina, United States - YC | ecosystem: Engineered > Artificial ecosystem > Soil microcosm > Unclassified ...
TCCAGACCCGGCACGTGCCCGTGTCCGCCGAGCCTGGCCGCTACCGGCAGGACGGTGCCTGCCGGATGCAGTACTCCGGCAGACGCCTTCACCTCGTGCCCGAGCACCTGCGGCAACTGCAGGACGAACTCGCCGAGGAGAACGCCGTCATCGACACCCACGGCCTCGACCACCAGCGGCTTTCCGCCTACCTGCACGAGATCACTGCGCCGCAATCCACCGCACGCTGACACGCCCCCGGGCCGGAACTCCGGCCCCTGATGGAAGGGACTACTCCCGATGACCACCGCACCCCACCGCACGCACGCCGAGGGAGCGCAACCGCTGCCCGCCTGCCTCGCCCCCACCGACGCCGACCTGGCGGCGCTGCCCGAGTTGCGCTTTCCGCGCACCGGCGAGCACGTCGTGCTGCACGAGGCGCACGTGCATTGGCTCGCCGCGCGCCTGCCGTCTCGCCCGCACACCCGCCGCTCGGTCCTGCTGTGGGCCGCCCCGATCACGACGGGCGCGACCTGTACCGGCACCGACTGGCACGACGACAGCCTGATCATCGCCGACCCGGACGACCCGTGTCTGAACTGGGACGAGCGCAAGGCGCTGCGCGTGGCAGTCGAGGTGCTGCTCGAGCACGCGAACACCACCGGCACCGGCACCCTGTTCCCGCGCACCGAGACCACACCCGCCGTGCGCCTCGGCATCGATCCGCGCGTGTCCGACTGGGCCGAGGCCGCGCTCAACCTCGCCGCCAAAGACCTGGAGCAGGCAAAGGGGCCGGCCAGCCACCTGCTCCGCAGCATCTTCGCGATCGCCACCGAGCACGCGATCACCGACCCGGACCTGATCCAGCAGACCATCGACGCCTGCTACGCCGCGATCGGACTCGTCCTGCTCACCGACTACCACCGGACCGGACTGATCGACCGCGAGAAGGTCACCAACCCGGAGGCCACCGCAGCCGCAGTACGTGCCGCGCTGAGCAGACACCCGCGCGAGCTGCGCCCCGACCTGGTCCGCCGCGCCTCTGTCAAGATCGCCATCGCCCGGGTCGCCGACTGACACTGCATTTGGCTACTGGCCACCGCCGCCGCACCGCCCGACACTACAAGATCGCACGAGTCATGCTGCCCGCGCTCGACCCGTCGAGCGCGGGCAGCGCGCGTTCACCCGCAGGCGGGAAGTACTGCTAGCGAACCGTGGCGCAAAATCGAGCACCGCTTGCCTCCACCATCGCGTCAGCCTCCTGATAGAGGAGGCGCGCGTTCGACTGACGAGAAGGCGCGCTCCTGCGCCTGGCCGCCCGCCGCCGCACACCCGATGCGTCCCCAAGGTGGTACCGGCCAGCACGCTGACACCTTGTCCCCGATCCGAGAGAAGCGCGCGTACACGATGAGCACCGAACCGCAGCCGACCCAGCCGTCCTCCCGCCGCACCGGAGTGCGGCGTTTCGAGACCCTCGATCCGGTCCGGGGCTGCTGGCCGGGCGCCCCGTTCCCACCCCCGCTGCTCGGCGTGGACCACCGACTACTCGATCGGGCCGCCGGAGCGTGGTTGCGCATCCTGGCCGACCTCGTCCTCGACGGCGAGAACCTGAACGCCCTGTTCGCCCCGGAACCGGCAAGCGACGTGCGCGAACGGTTCGCGCTGCCCGAGGAGGTGCTGCCCGTGATCACCGCCGCCGGGTGCTTCACCCTGGGCAGCCTGCGCTCCCGGCGGGCCGGTGCGAGCATCTCGAGCCTGTTCGCGCTCCCGGTTATCTTGCAGGTCGCCCGGCTCGACCAGGCCGCCTTGCTGCTCGGGGAACGAGCGTAGAACCCTGCCATCCGCGGGCCGTCGCTTTGCGTCGGCTCGGACCCGTGGGCGTGCGGCGTGCGCTTGCGGGTCCGCCCTCCCGCGCATACGGTCGTGATCATGGGTAGCAGCGTTTCCGCAGGCACCGGGCACGCAGCCGCCGTGCGCCGCGCCCGCCAGGTCGCCGCGCGTCGGGCCGAGGCCGTGCGCGCGCACGAGCAGGCGGTCACCGCGACGCTCGTGGAGTTCTTCGAGGCGAAAGACCGCGCCGACAAGATCCGCGGCGATGCCCAGACTCGTGCCGCTCGCCTACTCCAGGCCGCACAGGAGAAGGCGGCGAGGCTCGCCGAACAGGCGCACGAGGCCGGCCAGGAAGTCATCGAGCGTGCAGAAAAGGACGCCTCGGGCGACGACGCACAGGTCGGCACCGCGATCCGGCGTCTGCGGGAGCTGGGCGAGTCCGCCGCCAGTATCTGTTCGATGACCGGGCTGTCCGTGCAGGTGGTGCGCGCGGTCGAACGCGAGCACCTCCCACCGACGGAGAAGGACCGGCACGCTCCGGGCTCCCGTACTGCCTCGAAGTCACGCGCCCGGCCGGGCGCGCCATAATGACGAAACAGGGCGCCCCGGCACGCCGATACTTCCGATATCGGTGTTCCGAGGCGCCCGTTCTACTTCAGGGTTCTGGCCTTAGGCGAGGTTCTCGCGCTCGGCCGGGGCGTTGACGGGTGCTCCGTCGGGCCGCAGCGCGGCGTACTTCTTGACCTGCGGGTCGGTGCACACCGCGCGCTCGTCGCGGCACAGCTCGTCGGCCGCGATCCTGATCGCCCCGGACGAGCGCCCGCCGAGACGCTGCGAGAGCGCGACCACGCTCAGCTCCTGCGGGTGGGCCTCGGCGAGCTTCTCGATCACCAGCTCCTTGAGCCAGCCGCGCGGCAGCACCGGAAGGCCGGTGACCGGCCCGAGAGGAACCGGCGGTGCGGCCACTCCGGCCTCGAGCACGAGCTGCCAGACGTCCGCGTCCCACCCGGGCTGGCCCTTGTTCGCGGACGAGAGCTTCGCCAGCAGCCCGACGCACACCGCGTCGGCCACGTGCTGCTGCTCGCGCACCCCTCCGGCCAGCACCCACAGATCGCCGTGCGGGAACCTGCCGCGGCGCTGCGCCGGGATGTGCAGCACGAACCCCGCGTTCTCGAACGCGAGCAGCGCCTCCAACGCCGCCACCCGGCTCACCCCGGCCACGCGCGCCAGCTCCTGCCAGTCGACCGGGTCGGGGCGAAACAGCAGCACCGCCCACACCCGATCCGCCGCCGACCCCGTCGACCCGGACCCGGTTGCGGCGCCGTCCGGGGCGAAACCGCGCACGCCGCCCGTCCCGGCCCCGCCGCCCCCGTCCCCGGCCGCCGGGCCGCCCGGCGCCCGTACGGCGCCACGCGGCCCCGCACCGGCCGTTTCCGGCGCTACCGCGCCGCCGTCCGTCCTGTGATGGTCCATCACGTCACGTTCCGTTCCGTGCCATGGGGTCCGGTGTGCCCGGACCCGCGTGTGGACCACCACCGCTCCATGATCGGCCCGTGTCCATAGCCAACCCGGAACATTCGGACGCAGATTCGCCCGGCGCGCGCCCCCGCACGCGCCGTGGACCACCCTGAAAGCGCCGTCCGCGCGCGAGCTGGGCTTATCCGGCCAGAACGAGGGCGAGGAAGGCTCCTGCCAGAAGCGGCGGGCCGAGCGCGATCCGCGCTGAGCGACCGGTTCGTCGCGCGGCGAAGTTCGTCGCGGCGCTGAGCCCGGCCAGGACGAGACCTGTGGCAAGGCCCGCGAGCACGGCGGACCAGGAGGCGTAGCCGAGTACGACGCCGAGGCTGGCAGCGAATTTCACGTCCCCCAACCCTGCGTCGGCCACGAGGGCGAGGAGCAGGAAGAACCCTGCGGCCGCGGCGCCGGCCAGCACGGTGCGCCCTACGGCGGAGGGGTCACCCGCGATGGCGGCCTGGCCGCAGCACAGAGCGGCGACACCGGCAAGGCACGGCCAGGTGAGCGCGTCGGGAAGACGCTGGATCGCCGCATCTACCAGCACGGCGGCCAGGCCGAACGCGGCCAGCCAGCACACGGCCGCGACCCGCAGCCCTCCTCCGCCGATCCACCCCGCAAGACTGAAGCCCGCCGCGCCCAGCAGCTCCGGCACCAGCGGCGGCGCGCCGGTGCGCACCCGGCACTGCGTACACCGGCCGGTCAACGGCTTGACCGGCGCGAACGAGCCGCGTGAGGCGGTGCCGCAGGCAGGGCACGCGCCGCGTGGCGGAACCTCGACCGCCAGACGCCAGACCGCCTCGCGCACGCCAACCCCGGCCAGCAGCCCAGCCCCGGCCAGCACAAGCGAAACCGGCGCGCTCACCCCGCCCCACGTCCGCTACGTCGGGCGCGCGCGGGGGTGCCGGGCGCGGTCGTGATCCCCATTGTTCGATCATGAAACGGGGCCGGTCCGGGCGCCACCGGGCCGGACGCGGTGGCGGACCGTGGCGCGCATCAAGATGCTCGTTTTCACCCGTGGTCACCGGCCGGGGCGCGAGCGACGCTGCGCATGATCACATCCGCCCGCGACACCCCGGGGAGAGATGCCCTGATGAACCCGCCGACCACCACCGTCCGGCCTGAGGCCGGACGCTCCCGGCGCGCCCGCCTGCGCTCATGGCGCAGCCTCTCACTGACACTGCCCGCCAACCAGCCCGAACTGCTCGCAGTCATCCGCCGCCTCGTGCTCGCGCACGCGCTCGACTGCGGCGCGCAGACGACGAAGGCCGAGGAGATCGAGTTGTGCGTCAGCGAACTGCTGACCAACGCGCTGCGCTACAGCGACGGGCCCGCGCGCCTGGAGTTCGCCGTCCACGAGCGCACGGTGCTCGTCGCGGTCAGCGACACCAGCACCCGCGCGCCGGGAACAGCGCGCCCGGCCTCGTCGGCGACCGGCGAGAACGGACGCGGACTCCACATCGTCAACAAGCTGGCACACGAGGTCGAGGTCTACCTCCACCCGTGGGGCAAGACGATCCGGGCCAGCTTTCGGGTCTAGTTGCAGTTGATGCAACATTCGGCAGGCCCGGGTCCAGCGTGGAAGCCACTGACTCGGGCGGTCGCCTGAACGGACGGCGGCGTATCGCGAAAACCGATTCACCGTCGTTGCGGTGGATGCATCGTGGCGAGATCCACCCGGCCACGGATCGTCTGCACCTTGAGAAACCCACGAGGGCTGCCGGGCGCCTCACGCCGCGCGCGCCGTGAGGCGCGTGTCAGTGCGAGGCCGTATGGTCCTGCCGGAATCAATAGGGAGGTCTCGGTGGAGTTCTCGGGTCAGTTCGTGTTCGGGCGTAGCGATCGGTCGCTGCTGGAGGCGCCGGTGTTCGACGAGGTGCGGCCGCCCTGGGGCGACGGTGCTCACGAGTTGCGGCCGCGCCCTGGTGGGTGGCAGGCGCTGCAGTTCCGAGACGACCGGTGGGGCGCGGAACAGTTGCGCGCCCTGGTGCAGTGGAGCGGCGCCCCGGCGTGTTTCGCCATGGTCCACGACAGCGATGTCGCCCACGTGGTCGGGCTCGCTCCGGGAGGCCGGGAGTGGGCGGCCGTATTAGGCCTGGCGATCGCCGCGGAGATGAGTCTCAGCAGACCACAGGATGTGCGCGACGACCTGGAGTGGTTCGGGTCGCCGCAGTACGCGCAGGCGGCCGAGGCGGTGCGGGCGGAATATGAGGCGGCAGTGCCCGCCGCGGCCGAGGCGGCGATCGCCTGGGCGGACGCGGCCGGGGTGACGACGACGGGGCAGGACGCGGTCGAGGTGGTGCTGCGCTCGCGCGAGGTGTTCGTCGAAGACAGTTTCATCGCGCTGCTCGACGCGCTCGGCTTTCCTGCCGCCGTCACCCCGGCTGGCGAAACGGAAGCATGAACGGCGGACGCGACGATGGTCTACCGGCTCGCGTTCTCCGGGAGCCGCCGAACGCCGACGCCCGGAGAAGGCGGCTCAGAACACCAGTGTGCGCCGCCTGGCGCGGGCAGCTGTGAGCGTGCATTCTTTCGTTCGGGGATCACGACGCCGTCCGGGCGGGTATCTGCTTACGGGTAGAGCGGCGCGGGGTGTCTGCTCTCCCGCAGGTGAGCGCGATGGTGGAGGGGTATGAGGATGCGAGCCGGTGTTGCGAGCCGGTCGGCAATGGGCAGTGCCCTGCTTCGCGCCGCCCACGTGCGCGAGGATGCGCCGCCGTGGGTGTTCGAGGACCTTCTCTCCGCGCGCCTGCTCAGCCCCGATGAAGCAGAGCCGCTCGAGGCGGTCATGGCCGGCTGGCCGCCCCAGGTCCGCGCGGCGTTGCGCGTGGAGCACGCCGTGCGCACGCGTCTGGCGGAGGACGTGGCGATCGCAGGGCTCGGCGCCGGACGTAACGAGTACGTCGTGCTGGGCGCGGGGTTGGATACCTTCGCATGGCGCCACCCGCAAGCTGGAGCGTTGAGTGTCTGGGAGCTCGACCATCCTGATACCCAGGAGTGGAAACGCGCGGCGCTCGCGCGCGCGGGCCTGCCTGACAGGCAGCACGTACGCTTCTGCCCGATCGATCTGTCCGCCACGCCGCTGGAAGCGCTGGCGACGCCGGGGCACGCAACGTGGAGTTGCCTGGGGGTGACGATGTACATCGAGCGCGCGGCGACCGCCGACATGGCACGCGCCATCGCCGCCCACCGGCCTGGCACGAGTCTGGTGGTCAACTTCAACCTCGCGTGCGAGGCTTCCGACGAGCTGTCCCAGGCCGTGCGTGCCGCCACGGCTCCCGCGCTAGCGGCGGTCAACGAGCCGTTCACGCCCGCCTACACCGCCGAGGAGGTCACAGACCTCCTGCATACGGCGGGATTTCACACCGTGACGCTCGTCGATGCCGATGCGCTGCGCGCCCGTTACTTCCCGGACCGGCTCGACCTGCTCGACCACCACGGCATCCTGCTCGCGGTGGCAACCGTCTAGAAATGCCTAACCAGGCGCAGCACGGCCCGGCAGCGCTACTGCCGTCGCCGTGGCCAGGGTGCCGCCACCGGCCTTGAATGCGGTCGGCCGCTTTGCAGAGGCGCTCACTGTTCCGAGGCGGGGATGAACTGCGTGACGCGTAGATCGCCCTGCTCGATCCGGGTACGCAGCACCTGCACGCGTCGGGCGCCGTAGCTCGGGTGCATCAGCGTGCGCAGCTCGAACATCGGCTCCCGTGCCAAGGCGCCGGTATGCCAGTGCTCTGCAGCCTCCGGGATCTTCATCAGACGCTCGACCAGCGACCGTAGCGCAGGGTTATATCCGCCGTCGGCCACGTAGGCTGCGCGCACCCGCCCGACCAGCGCGCGCAGTCCCGGCTCGTTTCCGGAAAAGCGCGCCATCCCGGTCGGAGTGAAACGCCACAGGATCGAGTTGCGCCACGGTTCGGGCACGGCGCCCGGGTCCTCCAGCGCCTCGGTCTCCGCCTTGTTCCACACCAGCACGTTCCAGGCCACATCGGTCACCAGGGCGGGGATATCGCCGAGTCCGTCGACCATGGACTGCAGCTCTCTGATATCCGCGCGCTGAAGCGGCCGGGGAGGGGGCGGACGGCCGGCCGCGAGCCGGTAGAGCAGCTCGCGCTCGGTCGCGCCCATACTCAGCACGCGCGCGACCTCGTCGAGAAACTGCGGATCAGGATGAGTCAGGCGGCCGCGTTCGAGGTTGCGGTAGTGCCGGTCGCTGGTGTTCAGCAACTCTGCCGCCTGTTCCTGGGTCAGCCCGCCGCTTCCGTCCGCGTGCGCTGCCCACTGCGGTGGGCGCACCCGGGCACGGGCCCGACGCAGCAGGTCGGACAGGTAGAAGATGCGGAACGCCTCCGAATCTCCTGCTACGGGCTCCTTGGGTCCGACCGTATCCGCCATGAAACGATCATGGCATCGGGGCTGCCCCCACGCAGGCAGGAGCCCTCGCGGGCACCACGCGTTCACCCGTCCGAGGGATACCCCGGACATCGCAGGGTTGTCACACTCGGTGATCGCCCCAATCCGTTCCTGTCCCTTGCGGGCGCTCCGTGCACATGCTGGTCGCAACACGAAGCGTCATCGCAAATGCACGTTTCGTCAACAGGGAGCTCGACACCATGCCCACCACGAGAACCTCAACGCCGGTCACCGCCACTGTGCTGCTGGCCTGCCTCGCCGCACTGGTCTCCGCCTGCAGCCCGGCCGGAAATCCGACCACTGCCGCGACCACAGCGAGTCCGCCACCCGCGACTGCCACCCCGAGCACGGGCACGTCGAACCCGGCCGCCGAAGCCCTCGTCGCGTACACGGCCATGTGGAAGGACGTCGCCGAGGCGGACAACACAGCGGACTATCAGGCCACGTACCTGGGTGACCACCTGGCGGGGCAGGCGCTGCTGATCATCACCGACAACATGGCAGCCGAAAAAAACGAGGGCATCGTCGTCCACGGCGCCCCGGTTCTGCACCCGGTCGTCACCTCGGCCAGCGCCTCGACGGTCGCGATTTCGGACTGCATGGCCGATCAGGCCTGGTTGGAGTACCGGGCATCGACCGGCAAGCTCCTGGACGACATTCCCGGGGGATTCCGCGCCACCACGGCGACCGTCACCGACCAGAACGGCATCTGGAAGGTGACACAGATCAATACGGGAGCTGATGGGACATGCCACCTCTCATCGCCAACAGGCTAATACGCTCTACGCTCATCGCGAGCAGCGCGGTCGCTGCCATGGCGGCGATAGCGCCAGCCGCGTCCGCGAGCGACGGCGGCGGCGTCGGGGCATCATGCTCATCAAGCCAGCCGGGGTGCACTGTAACCGCCCAGGACCCAGGAGGATCGGCCAGCGGCGGAGGCACCGCCACGGGCGCGGACGGCTCGACGTCCGGCTCCTCCTCGGCGGGCGGGTCGTCGGCGGCAGCGGAGAAATGCTGGTCGGTCACCCCGACCGCGGCTCAACTGGCCGCGTACGGCTCGCCGAAACCGCCGTCGGGCAAGGGCCACTGGGTGATCGATCTCTGTCAGGTCCCCGGTGCGGTCGCGGTGGTCACCAATACACTGCGCTGGCAGGCCGACGGGAAACCGGCTCTGCCCGACCCGGCGGCGCTCGCGGCGCAGGCCGAGTCGAAGCTGATGCTTGTTAAGCCCGTCGTGGATTCCTCGCCGGCGGCGGGCAGGGCGCAGGTGGTGCAGCTTCCCACCTGGGCGTGGATGCCGAAGGCGCAGTGGGCGCCGGTCTCGGCGACCGCGTCGGTGCCGGGCGAGTCGGTGACCGCGACCGCGACTCCGGACCAGCTCTCCTTCTCCTGGGGCGACGGGACCACGAGCACGTGCCAGGGTCCTGGCACCCCGTACGTGGCCGGGTCCTCGAACGCTGCCGCAGCGTCGCCGACGTGCGGGCACACCTACCGGGTCACCTCGGCCTCCGCGCCCGGCCAGCAGTTCCCGGTCACCGCGACGCTCTCCTGGCACATCGCCTGGGCTGGCGGCGGGCAGGCCGGGACGTTTCCCGACCTGGCCACCGCGACCACCGTGCATTGGACGGTGGAGCAAGTCGAATCGGTTCTCGTCGGAGGAGGTAACGGGACATGAGCGCCTACAAGCAGGACGAGCAGCGCCGCGAGTTCGGCGGCGCGGGCTGGCGACCGGATTCGGCGCCGCGCCGCGTGCCGCAGCCGGTGCGCGCGAGGACGTCGCTGTTCAGGTCTGTCTCGACCGGGCTGCATTCCTCGCGCAAGGTCCGCCTGATCGCGGCGCTGGCGTTGATCGCGGTATGCGGGCTGGCCGTGCCGGTGCTGGTTTCGACGCTGACCCCGAAACCCGCGGAAGTACTTCAGGCGGCGGTAGACCTGCCTGCGGGCACCGTGATCAGCCAGGCCGATCTCAAGCCGGTGAAGGCCACCGGACCGACCGGCGCCACGGTCCCCGCAGCCGAGCAGGCCTCGATGATCGGGCAGACGGTACGCGTCGAGGTTCCCGCCGGTGCGCTGCTCAACGAGGCCGATCTCGGTCCGTTCCCGCCGGTCGGGGCGACGGTGGTGCCGGTCTCGGTCAAGCCGGGCCAGTACCCGGCGAACCTGCAGACCGGCCAGCAGGTCGCGGTCTTCCCGGTCTCCAGCACGAGCACCGGCCAGGCGAGTACGGCCGCGCACGCGGCGGCGACCGGCACGGTCACCCAGATCTCCCCGGTCGCCAGCGCCGGGGCCGGGCAGGTCGTGGTCGACCTCGAAGTTACGACCGCCTCGGCCGCGGTGGTCGCGCAGGCCCCGGCCGTCGTGCTCGTCGCCCTGGACGCCCGGGGTGATCTGCCGTGACCGCCGTCGGCGTGTTCAACCTCAAGGGCTCGCCCGGCGCAACCGAGCTCGCCCTCGCGCTCGCCGCCCACGGGCGTAAGCACGGCGCGGTGCTGATCGAAGCCGATACGGCGGGCGGGGACCTGGCGCTGCGCTTCGGCATCCCGCAGGCCCCGGGTCTGGCCCAGTTCGCCGCACGCGCCCGGCAAACCGGCGGGCGGCGCGACGTGCTCGACGGGCTGGTGCGCACCGTCGGCGCGGACGGTCCGAGCCCGGTGGAGCTGCTTCCGGCCCCGGTCGAGCCCGCCGCCGTCCAGGCCGCCGCCACCGCCCTGACCGGTGACCTCGAAACGCTGCGAGCGACATTCAAGGCGCGGCCGGTCATCCTCGACCTCGGCCGCCAAGGCCCGCAGCCCCCTGATGCCGGACTGCTGGCCGCGTGCGAAACGGCCGTGCTCGTGGTGCGCGGGGACGCGGTCTCGCTCGGCCACGCCCGCGAAGCCGGATGGCTCACGCAACTACCGGTGCGGTGCGGCTTCGTGCTCGTGGACACCGGCCCGTACCGCGCTCCCGAGGCCGCCGATGTGCTCGACCTGCCGTGCCTGGCGTCGGTGCCGTTCGGCCGCAGGCCGCTGCACGGGCGCCGCGCCGTGAAAGCCGTCCGCAGCCTGTGGGCCGGGATCAGCGCCGTCGAACCGGCACGCATGCCGGAACTCGTGGAGGTGACCGGACGATGACGTCCATCAACGGAACCGCATTCACCGTTATCCCCAGCCCTGTGGATAACGAGAACGCCCTGCTCGTACGGGAAATGGCGGATCGGGTCGCGAGGGACCTCGCGCAGGCCGTCCGGGAGAACGACGAGTTCGAGTTCACCGAGGCCGAGACGGCGGAACTGGCGGAGAGCTTCACCGGGGACCTGCTCGAAGACTACGCCGCCACGGAGATCTCCCACGGCCGCCCGGCCCCCGGCGAGCAGGCGCTCGGCGTGTTGCGCGCGGCGGTGCTCGCCCGGGTGCTCGGCCTCGGCGGGCTCCAGGCCCTGATGGACGATCCGGAGATCGAGACCATCAACGCGAACGGCTGCGATGTCGTGTACGCGATCCGCGCCGACGGCACCGTCACCCGGCAGGCGCCGATCGCCCCGTCGGACGAGGCGATGGTCGAACTCATCCGCCGCCTCGCCGTCTCCGGCGGGGAGGAGCGCCGCTTCGACCGCGGCGTCGCGAGACTGAACGCGGAACTCCCGGACGGAAGCCGCTTGTTCGCGGCCGTCGGTGTGTGCCGCCGACCGTGCCTGTCGATCCGCCGCAACCGGCTCAAGAACGTGCGCCTGGACGAGCTGGCTGGCAAGGACATGCTCGATCAGCGCCTGGCGAAGTTCCTGGCCGCGATCGCCGGCGCGAAATTCAACATCCTGATTTCCGGCGGGCAGGCGGCCGGGAAGACCACCGTGCTGCGCGCCGTCCTGAACACGCTCGACCCGGCCGAGCGGCTGGTGACGATCGAGGACACTTACGAACTCGGCCTCGACCAGATGCCCGAGGCCCATCGCGACGTGGTCGCCTACCAGGCCAGGGAGGCCAACACCGAAGGCGCCGGCGCCATCTCCCAGGCAGAACTCGTCCGCTGGGCGCTGCGGATGAGCCCCGACCGCGTGATCGTCGGGGAGCTGCGGCATGACGAGTTCATCCCGATGTGCAACGCGATGAATCAGGGCCTCGACGGATCCTGCGCCACCGTGCACGCATCCTCCTCGGCGCAGGTCGTCGAGCGCATGATCAACCTGGGTTTGCAGTCCGAGGAACACCTGACGGCCGAGGCCACCGTGCGGCTGCTCGGCTCCGCGGTCGACTTCATCATCCAACTCGACCGCAAGCGCGACCCGGCCCGCACCCGCGTGATCACCTCCGTGCGCGAGGTCTGCGGCTCCGACGGACTCCAGCTGATCACCAACGAAGTCTGGCGACCCGGCCCCGACAAGCAGGCGGTACCGGGCGTGCAACTTCGGCCGCAGAGTCTCGAGCGGCTGACCGACGCCGGATACGACCCCGCCACCTGGGAGGAGGACTAACATGCGAACTCTGCTGCTCGCCCTGTGCGGCATCGGGATCGGCACGGGGCTCGCCCTCGCCTACACCGTCCGCCATCCCGCCCCGCGCAGCTCCTCCGAGGCCGCCGGGCGGGCGCCGCTCCAGGCCCGCCGCGTCCTGCTCGCCGTCCTCGGCGCCGGGATCGTCTACCTGCTCACCGGCTGGATCGCATCGCTGCCGATCACGTTGGCCGCAATCTGGTTCCTGCCGGGGATGCTCGGCCGCGACACCCGGCACGAGCGCGAACTCGCCGTCGTCGAGTCGATCGCCGTGTTCACCGAGATGCTCCGCGACACCCTGAGCGCCGCCGCGGGATTGAACCAGGCGCTTTCCGTCGCCTGCCGCCACGCGCCCGAGCCCCTGCAACCGGCCGCCGTCGAACTGGCCGAGCGGATCGAGGCGCGCGACGGTAGTGGCAGGGACGCGCTGCGCGCCTTCGCCGATCAGATCGACGACCCGACCGCGGACCTGGTCGCCCTCGCCCTGGCTGCCGCCTCCGAACACCCCACCCGGGACCTGGCCGGGCTGCTCTCCTCGCTGGCTTCGACCGCGCGCGAGCAGGCGGCGATGCGCACCCGCACCGCCGTCGCCCAGGCCCGCACCCGCACCGCCATCCGCATGATCACCGCGATCACCGTCGGACTCGCCCTCGTCCTGCTGGTGATCGACCGCTCGTACCTCGCCGACTACGACTCGGCCACCGGCCAGGTGATCCTGCTGTGGGTGGCCGGGATCTTCGCCCTGGCGCTGCGTTGGCTCAAATCCCTCGCGGAAATTCCGCGCCCGCAAAGACTTTGGACCCACCGGATCGAGGCCACGCCATGAACGCGGCGCTGCTCGCTGTCTTCGGCGCCGGGATCGGCCTCGGCATAGCAGTCGTCCTCACCGTCCTGATTCCGGCCCGGCCACTACTCGCCGACGCGATCGCCGCCCCCCACCGCGAGATCGCACCGCCACGCGCGAAGCCCGACAGCCTCATCCAGCAGATCGGCGCCCCGGCCCGCGGTGCACTAATCGCGCTCGGCCTGCCCCGTGCCTCGGTGCAAGCCGATCTGCGCGCGCTCGACCGGCCGATCGACCGGCATCTCGCCAAGCAAGCCGGACTCGCCCTGATCGGCCTACTCGCAGGACCCGTCTACACGGTGGCCCTCGCGGCCATCGGCGTGCGCATACCAACCGTCGTGCTGGTCGGCGGAACCGCGATGCTCACTGCTACCGGGTACCTGCTGCCCAGCCGCATGGCGCACGGCGAAGCCAACAAGCTGCGCGAGCAAATCAGATACGCCACCTCCGCCCTGCTCGACCTCGCCTCCGTCATGCTCGCCGCAGGTGCCGGCCAAGAAGAAGCCTTCACCGCCGCCGCCGCCGCAGCAGGCACCGGACCCGGCCACGACCGGCTGCGCACCGCGCTTGCCGCAGCCCGCACTACCCGCACACCCGTCTGGGACGAAATCGCCGCACTCGGCAGGCGCACCGGCGTGCCCGAGCTGACCGAGCTCGCAGCCACCTCGCTGCTCGCCGGAACCGAGGGCGCGAAGATCCGCGACACCCTCGCCACCAAAGCAGCCTCCCTCAGAGCCCGGCTGCTGGCCGCCGCCGAAGCCAAGGCCGCCTCCGCGACCGAGCGCATGGGCCTGCCCACCGTCCTCCTCATGACAGGGTTCTTACTCTTCGTCTGCTATCCGGCATTGGCGCAGGTCATGAAGTCGCTTTAACAAGTATCAATATATTGATTTTAGGAGTGGTCTCTATGATAACCCGGCTGACCGTCCACCTGGCCATAGTGCTCGCCGCGGCGCGCCGCCGATGGTCGCAATTGTTCGCCGAGCCGCAGCGCGGCAACACCCCGGAACAGACCGCCCTGATCGCCCTGCTGGTCATCATGGCCATCACCGTGGTCGGCATCATCTCCGCGAAGGTCGTCTCCGCCGCGTCAGGCATCAGCTTGCCGTAGCGGGACGGGAAATAAAGCCATGGATACCCTATGGATGATACCTGCTTCGCTACGAGACCACGGGGCGCTGCGACTCGCCGTCCCGCTGCCACCACAGCGTATATCGCTCTCCTCGGAAAAGTATCCCGCGCGAGTCGGCCACGAGCCAGCACGCGTGGCGGGAATCCGCGCATCCGCCAAGCCGCGCCACCCGGCCGGTTGGCAACCGGCCGACGAGCCAGCGCATCGAAGGGCCGCTACCGGCCGCCGACACCGCCGGATCACGACTGCGGCCCGCGAACAGTTCGCGCGCGGTCGCGAACGCGGCTCCGGCACCGCCGCGACCGTGATCGTGATGGGACTGCTCGGCCTGATCGTCCTCGGGATGGTGCAGTACGCCGCCGACATCCACGGCCAGCAAGCCGCCCAAGCCGCCGCCTCCATCGCCCTGGCCACCGCCCGCGAGCAGAACGGCAGCGCCGCCGCCGGCCAGGCCGCCGCCACTGCCGAGCTCGCCCAGCTGACCACCGCAATCCACGACCCGGCCGTCGACGTCCAGCGCAGCGCGACCGAGGTCACCGTGACCATCACCGGCAGCGTCACCGGACTGCTCGGCATCACCCAACAGATCAGCGTGACCTCCGCCGGACCGGTCGACCACTTCACCACGAATGTCGCCGCATCAGGGTCCTGAACAGCACGGAACGGAGGTACCGCGGCATGCGCGCACGAAGCACCCCGACCCATCGGCACGCGGAACGCGAGCGCGGCTCGGCCCCGGTCGAGCTCGTCATCCTCACCCCCGTGCTGATCCTGTTCCTGCTGCTCTACCTCGGCTTCGGACGCATCACCCGCGCCGAACAACTCGTCGACGACGCAGCCGCCCAAGCCGCCCGCGCCGCCACCCTCAACTACGTGAGCCCCGGCCAGGCCGCCGCAGCAGCCCAGCAGGCCGCCGCCCAGGCGCTCGCCCAAGGCGGCCTCGCCTGCGCCAGCGACCAGGTCAGCGTCGACACCGGAAACGACCGGCCCGGCGGCTCGATCACCGTCCACCTGGCCTGCAACGCAGACCTCTCACAAGCTGTGGCCGCCGGATTGCCCGGGTCCGTCACGCTGACGGCCACCTCGACCTCTCCGATCGACGTATATGTGCCAGAAAGTCTGGAGTTCAGGATTTCTGAAGGGTCCGCGCTCGGGTCCACGCATCCCGGAACTGATGCGACATGAACCGGCCACGCACCCCCCGCCGAGCCGAGCGCCGCGAGCGCGAGCGCGGATCGATCACGGCGGTCGTCGTCGTGTTCGCCGCCGCCTTCCTCGTCCTCGGCGGCCTGATCTACGACGCGGGAAGGGCGATGGCCGCGAAGACCGCCGCCATCGATGAGGCGCAGCAGGCCGCGCGCACCGCCGCGCAGGCGCTGAACGCTGGAGCGCTGCGCAACAACATCCTCGCCACCACACCCGGCCAGGCTGTCGCCGACGCCGAGGCCTATATCGCCTCCTGCGGCGACACCGGAACCGTCGCCATTACCGGCGGCACGATCACCGTCCGAGTCGTCCACCACCAGCGGACGTCGATCCTGGCCCTGGTCGGGGTGGGCGAGATCACCGTGACCGGCACCGCCTCCAGCCATTTGGAACAGGGCGTCACATCTGAAACCGGACTAGGACGGTGAGCTTGCGATGACCTACACCCCGGCCCGCCCGCGCCACCCGGCACTGGCCGTACTGCTCAACCTCATCGGCCAGGTGCTGCTTCTGACCGCGATCCCGCTCGCCCTGTGGAGACTGTCCGGCAACCCCATCCCCAAACGGATACCGAGCTGGGAAGAGATCCAGTTCGACTGGCGCGGCATCGAGGCCCAGCCCTCGCAACTCGCCTGGCCCGCCCTGACCGTGCTGGTCGACCTGTTGTGGATCGTCTGGGCCTGGCACGCGCTCCGGCTCGCCATCGCCCTGATCTGGGTCCTGATACGCCTGCCGGGCGCGATCGTGACCGGCAGCCTCGGCGCGATCACCCCTGCCCTGGCCTTCCGCGCCCTGAGCCTCAGCGCACTGGCCAGCAACCCCGCCCCACCCGTACACACCACTGCGGCCACAGCCCCCGCCACCCCGGCACCGATCCACCCAGCAGCCACCGGCCCGCACGCCCAGGCAGCTTCGGCCCTCGCTGTGGACGTCGTCGAACCCGGAGACAACCTCTGGAACCTCGCCGAGCACTACTACCACCAAGGCGAGGACTGGCACGAGATCTACGACGCCAACAAGGGCGCAGCGCAACCCGACGGACAGCGCCTCGCGGACCCCGACCTGATCCAGCCCGGATGGCGCCTGGCCATCCCGGCCGTCCCCGTGCTCGGAGCGGCGCCGAACCCGGCCACCGGCGCCGCCCCGAACCCCCGCCCCGCCCCCGGCGGCGCGGGCGCCGCCACGCGCCCACCACGGCCCGGCACGGCCCCGCAAACCCCGACCCCGGCCACCGGCCGCCCGGCGCCGCGTCCGGACGCCACCGGCCCCCACATGCCCGCCGTCCGCCCCCAACCCGGCCGCACCGACCGGCCGCACACCGTCGGGATCGAACTACCCGACGGCGCCGGATACATCGGCATCACCCTCGCCGCCTCCATCGCCGCAGCCGTCGCGATCCTGCGCGCCCGCAACCGCCGCCACGGCCAACCGAGAAACCACCAGATCCCCGAACTCGCCCAGCACATCGCCGCCGTGCACTCCGCCGCCGTCAGCGCCGACCACTACCGCTGGCGCCAGGACGAACACCCCGGCGAAGCGCCCCCGCCCCTCTACCGGCCCACCGACGGCCACCCCATCCTCGCCACCTCCCCGGACGGTCAACACGAGATCCCCTTCGACCCCGAGGCCCCCGACCCGCTAGTGCTGACCGGCCCCGGCGCAACCGACGCCGCCCGCGCCCTGGCGATCAGCACCCTCGCCACCGGCCGACACCGCCTGCAGATCGACCCCGACCTCGCGACCGACCTGCTCGGCACCGACCAGCAACCACCCGAACCCGCCGACCCGGCCGCCCCCACCATCACCATCCGCACCGGACACCACGACCCCCACGAACACTACGAACCCGGCACCGTCCTGCTCGACACCCCGAACCCCGATCAGAAAACCACCACCGAGGACAGCGAAGACCAGACCGCATCCCGCAACCGGGAACCCGCAGCCCGCACCCAAGCACTCGACCGGCAAGCCGCCGCCACGCTCCGCTCCGAACTCGGCCACATCCAGCCCGCCCAACCCGCGACCCCGGCAAAAGACCCGGCGAGCGCGAGCGCTCCCGAACCACCCGCACTCACCGAGCACGACGGGCACGACCAGACCCGCGACCCGGCCGCGATCGCCCGCGAACTCGCCACCACCCCCCTCGTACTAAGGCTGCTCGACCAACCCGAAATCCTCGGACCACACGGCAACTCCAAACTCATCGAATCGGAACAGGCCAGCGCACTGCTCACCCTCCTCGCCCTGCACCCCGACGGCATCCGCACCCAGCAGTTGCGCGCCCTCGAATGGCCCCAGGCCGACGACGCCAGAACCCCACGCGTGACCATGTCCAAAGCCATCAGCCGCGTCCGCGAGACCATGCGCAAGACCCTCAATCAGGCACCCGGTACCGCCGACCCCGTCCAGCACGACGCCGCGAAGGGCACTTATCGGCTCAACCCCACCGTCGTCACCACCGACCTCGCCCTCATCCAACACCTCACCGCCCAGGCCGAGACCGCCGGCCCAGACCGGAAACTCAACCCCTTGATCCAAGCCGCGGGCCTGCACCGCCGACAGCTCTCGCCGAACCTCGACGACTACCACCGCGACTGGCTCACCACCGCCCGCCACACCCTGGTGGACTCGGCTTCGAGCCTCCACCTGCGAATCGCCGACATCACCGCGGACAGCGCGCCGGAAACCGCCGCCCGCCACCTCCGGCAACTGGCCGAGCTCACCCCAGACGATCACGACGCGGTCGCCACCGCCCTGCGCATCTGCCAACGCCTGAACGACCCGCACCTCGCCGACCACCTCTACCGGCACCACCGCAGCGCACTCCACGCGGCCCACGAGAGGCCCGACCCGGAGATCGCTCGACTTGCGCGAGCGATTGGCGAGGCAGTGCGACGGCCGAGCCAGACCAGGGCTAACTCCGCTTGACGGCGTCGAGCGCGGCGATCCAAGGAAAGCGCGATCGTGCTCGATCTCCGGTGCCCGGAGCGTGCGGCGCGTTGTCCGCGTCATCGGTCAGCACCGCGACACCGTTCGCCTCCAGTCGGCGCAGGCTCTCTTGGTAGACGCTGTTAGCCGCCAGGGCAGTGTTGACGAACGGGAGCACGGCAGTAGGTACGCCTAGGCCGGTCATCTCCGCGAGCAGGCCAAGCGCGAACGTGTCGCTTGCACCGAAGGCCCACTTGTTGACCGTGTTATACGTAGCGGGTGCGACGATGACCGCGTCGGCGTGCGGGAGCTTGCCCGCCTCGCCGGGCTTGCGGTACCTGCTGCGGACAGGGTGGCCGGTCAGTTTCTCCAGGTCCGGAGCGTCGATGAACTCTGTCCCCGACGGTGTGGGGATGACATAGGTGTCCCAGCCCTGCTCAATCGCCGCCTCTACCAGGGTGCCGACGTCGCTGGCAGTACCAGCGCCGCAGACGATGACGTATAGCGTTCGGCTCATGCGAGAGCTCCCACTCTGCTCGCGAAACCGGTAAGTGCACCGCTGGAAGGTCCGCGTTGCTGGCGCTGGAGTTGATCAACGAGCAGCTGCACTGCTCGGCGCCCGCGCACCTCTTCGGGCGCGATACGCTCCGCTGCCAGCAGCGCGCGGACTGCCTCATCGCCCTTGTGCCATTGGCCGAATGCGCGCGCGAGGTCGACCCAGAGCGCTGCACGGCGCTCCACGACGGAGATGGCCCCGATGTCCACCCCACGGGCTCTGTCGATGGCCTCGCCGGCGTCGCCGAGTTCGACGGCTGTCGCGACTCGATGAACGAGCACATTGTTGCTGTTGAAGGATGTCCATGCATGGTTGGCGTGGGGCTGCAGCGTGGTTGCAAGCTGCTCTGCCTCTCGGAGCAGTTCGGCCGTGCGCCGCCGGTCGCCCTGCTTCGCGCTCGCCACTGATCCGCGGAGCAGCAGCGCGCCGTAGACCGACGTGAGCTGTGGCGAGCGCCCGTCGACCGAGCTGGCGAAGCGGTCGGCATTTCGCGTGACCAGCTCGTCGGCGATTGCGCCATGTCCGGCCGCGAACGCAGCGTGAGTGACGATTCGCGCTGCGGCCAGTTGCGCGACAGGGTCGTGGCTCGCGCTAGCAGCCTGAGTTGCACGGTCGGCCGCAACGAGCGCCAGATCCACCTGGCCTTGTTTGAGTAGCAAGCTGGTTGCCACGTGAAGCAGGTCTGTCTGCGCCGTCCTCGCGTCCAACTCCGCGTCTTCAGTTACCGCGCCGTCTACTGCTCCCACTGCGCGAGCCAGCATGTGCGGGAGCATCCGGTCGAGTTCGTCGTACTTGCAGGCCTGAAAGGCCGTCTTCGCGCGTGCGACGTCACGGCGCACCATGGCCGCGGTTGCCGGAGCCGGGCTGGTTGCGTCGGCCGGGGCGAGCAGTGCAACGGCAACGCGATTAGCGGCAAAGACCCCGACCCCGGTGCGGAGAAACGCTCGACGTAGCACGGCATCTTCCTCCTCGAGAACCGACGTGATCGGTTCCAGAGTAGGCGGCTGTGGCCCGGCACCCGGCCAGGCCGGACTTTTCCCAGGCCTTCGGAAGCCGAGGGCCTCGATCTGCACGCTGAACAGGTGCTCCAGCACCTTCCGGTACGGGGGATGCGGCCAAGGCGGTTGCTCCGATTCCCACCGCCGCACCTGCCGAACTGAGAGCGACAGTCCGATTCCGAGCCTTCGTGCTTCGGCCTCGAAATGCTCGACGAGTTCCTCCTGCGACCAACCACGTGAGGTGCGCGCGGACCGCAGCGTTCGTTCCATGTCGGGGTGGACGTACGACACGATCCGATCCTTCTCCCCGCTCCCGCAGAACGAACTCTTCTCCACGTCCAGGCTAGCGCGCAGGTGTAGCAAATGGCTGAGTCAGCCTAGAAAGGTCCGCAAAGAAGTCCGGCGAAGCGTCCGGAGCTATGTCCTCGCCCGAGCTCTGGTCCGTCGCGATGCTGAATTCGTGTGCCAACCAGAGCGCTGATTCGCGAGATGCATCGGAGGAGGGCTGATGTTGTCTTCAGCTGTTGCCGTCGGCTCGACCCTGTCCATGATTCAGCTGGTCAAGAGGTCGCAGAGGTCCAGCAAGGAGTCGACCTGCCAGTCGGCGGCTTCCTTGAGCACAGGGTCGTTGGCTTGGAGGTATCCGAGTGTTCCGCGGCGGATGTGGACTGTGCGCAGTCCGTACCGTTTC
>Ga0310811_10003201_pt1 | contig 20550 bp, 16 predicted proteins | sample YCmetagenome_FD_207642 | JGI IMG/M metagenome (GOLD analysis project Ga0310811, IMG submission 207642) | Soil microbial communities from experimental microcosm in Duke University, North Carolina, United States - YC | ecosystem: Engineered > Artificial ecosystem > Soil microcosm > Unclassified ...
GAGGGAGCTGGACGGGGTCCGTACGGGGAGGGCGCGGAAGGAGGCACTCGCCACGCTCGACGAGATCGGTCTCGCGGATCTGGGCGACCGTTTCCCCGACGAGCTGTCCGGAGGACAGCGCCAGCGGGTCGCCATCGCCCGCGCGCTGGTGGGGGAGCGGCGGCTCATTTTGGCCGACGAGCCGACGGGCGCGCTCGACACCGCGACGGGCGATGACATCCTGCGTCTGCTTCGTGCCAGGGCCGATGCCGGAGCGGCCGTCCTGCTCGTGACCCATGAGCCTCGGTACGCGGCTTGGGCCGACCGCGTCGTGTTCCTGAGGGACGGGCAGATCGTCGACTCGGCGACGGCGGGTCTGGTGAGCGCGAGATGAGCGCATTCAGGGCCGCCCTCAGGATCTCCCGCAGGAACGCGTGGCGCTCCAAGCGGCGCAGCGCACTGATCCTCACCATGATCGCGCTCCCGGTGGCGGTCGCGACATTCCTGGCGACGGCCATGACCGGCGCCCTCGGTCCGGAGGACCAGGGGGAGATGCCCCTGGGCCGGGCCGACGCCATCATCGGCGGCTCTCCCGAGACGACCAACGTCGTCCAGGAGGAAGCCGGCGACGGCTCGTCCGTGAGCTGGGAGGGCCCCGACGACGGGAAGCCGTTCACCGCCGACCAGGTGATCGGCATGTTCGGCCCCGGGACGCGCGTCGTGCAGATCGACCGGGGCTATGTGCGCTACCGAACGCCTCAGGGGTACCGGTCGGACATGGTCCAGTCGCAGGACCTCCGTGATCCGATCTTCGGCGGCACCTACTACCTCGTCCACGGACGGTTGCCCACCGCACCTGGGGAGATCGTCATATCCTCGGAGGCCGCCGACAGGGGACTGAAGATCGGTCAGACCGTCGCGATCGATCGGCGACCGCAGCTCCGCGTCGTGGGGATCATCCTTACCCCACAGGTCGGCCCTCCGTTCGACTTCATCGCGTTCCCCGGCTCCGTGTCCGTCGGCGACCTGGACGACGGCGGCCCGGGCGGCAGAACCGTGTGGATGGTCGACACGCCGAAGGCCGTCTCCTCGGCGGATGTCCCGAGGCTCAACGCGCGGGGCGCGGTGGTGGTCAGATTCGCCGGACCGGACGGAACACGCGGCGACACGATCGTTTCGGAGTCGAGCAGCGGCGATGTGCTGTCTGTTCTCGAAGTCGTTCCGTGGATCGCGCTGATGTTGCTGGAGGTCGTCCTGCTCGCCGGGCCCGCGTTCGCGGTGGGTCAGCGGCGCAGGGCGCGGGAGTTCGCGCTGATCGCCGCACAGGGCGGCTCACCGGGACAGCTCAGAGGTGTCGCGCAGGCCGACGGGCTGCTCTTCGGCGTCGGCGCCGCGGTCGTCGGCGCGGCGGCGGGTGTCGGAGTGGCGGCTCCCGTCAGCACTCGCATCGCGATCTCGAACGGCACGATCCCCCACCCCTTCGCCGTTCCCTGGACCGCCGTGGCGATCATCATGGCGATGGGCGTCGTCGCCGGGCTGCTCGCCTCCCTCGCGCCCGCCGAACGCGCGGGCCGTACGGACGTGGTCGCGGTGCTCACCGGCCGGCGTGCCTCCGGGCGTGACCGGGCCGGCCGGCCCGCCCTTGGGCTCGCGCTCGTCGCCGCCGGCCTCACTGTCACGGTCGTAGGCGCGCGGTACGCCGTCGCCTGGATCGTCAGCGGCGCGCTGCTCACCCAGCTGGGGCTGGTGGCGGCGTTGCCGTGGCTGATCGCCAGGGCCGGGCGTCGGGCGGCCGCCTTGCCGTTCCCGCTCAGGTTCGCCGTGCGGGACGCGATCCGCAACCGGGCCCGCACGGTTCCCGCCGTATCCGCGATCATGGCCGCCGTCACGCTGTTCATGGCGATCGGGGTCGTGTCGCGAAGCGGCCTGTCCGACTCGCCGACCTGGGCTGATGAGTACCCGCAGGCGCCTGCGGGCGCGCTGTTCGTCAGGGGCACGGATCTGGGTCCCGACCTGTGGAACCGCGTTCGCGCACGGATGCGTGCCGAACTCCCCGCTGATGTGCCGTTCGTCGAGGCGGACATCCCTTCCACCAGGTCGGGCGTGCCGCTACAGGCAGACGTCGTGCCGCCGGACCAGGATCCCGACGGCGACTACATGGGGGCGATGCGTGTGGACCCCGGCGGTGGCGGCGGCCTGCTCGTGGGCGACGCGCGGCTGCTGCGCTACGTCCTGCGCCGTGCTGATCCCTCAGCGGAGGCGGCGTTGCGCGCGGGGAAGGCCGTCGTGCTCGACCCCGGCGCCGTCCACAACGGGAAGGTCGGCCTCATGCTCCAGACCCAGGACGGATCCTCCGACGACACCGACGATCTGACCCTGCCCGCCGTCGCCGCACGGGCGACAGGCCAGGGCTGGGCGCGCGTCGTCATCTCTCCCGAGGCGATCAGGAAACACGGTTTCACCACGCAGGCAGCGTTTCTCGCGGTCGACCCCGTGGATTACCGGGTGCCGCCGGAAGCGGCGCAGCGGATCACCGCGGAGTTGGCGAAGCTCTCTCCACAACAGCTGACCACTCGCCTTGAGGCGTCCCGGCCGGCGGACGATGCGCTCCGGATCCTCCTGCTGGCCGCGGCCGCGGCCGTGCTCGTCCTGGGAATGACCTTCGTCGCCACCGCGCTCGCGGCGGCGGAGGCGAGACCGGATCTGGCGGTGATGTCCGCCGTGGGAGCCGCGCCGCGGACCCGGCGTGCGGTGAAGGCCGGGCAGGCGCTGGTCATTTCCCTGACCGGGGTGACCCTCGGTGTCGCCGCGGGTCTCGTGGCAGGGGTGGCGGCGCGCCTGCCACGGACCGCGAGTTCTGTAGGCGAGCCGCAGTTCGGCGCCGACGGCGCGCCTCTCTCCGCACATCCGGCGTCTTTCACGATCGACGTCCCGTGGAGCCTGATCGTGCTGCTGGTGGTGGGGCTTCCGCTGCTCGCCGCGCTCGTCTGCGGCGTGTTCACCAGGTCGCGGCTTCCGGCTCCCCGGCGCAGGCCGGCCTGACAATCGAGACGGCGGTGTCAGGCCTCCGGCGCCGCCGTCTCGGAGGTCTCCTTCGGCTCCGACGCGGTGATCGCGGCCAGGCGGTCGGCGGTGAGGTCGTACTTCATGGTCATCCAGATGCTCGCGATGGTGATCACGGCGGGGATGGCGGTGAGGCCGACGATGACGGCGGTGTGCGCGCTCTCCGGCTGGGTCACCGGGTTCTCGGGGTCGGAGGAGATGAAGCCGCCCACAGCGAGGGTGGCGCCGTAGATGGTCGCGCCGAAGGCGGCGACGGCGTTCTCGGCCGCGGTCCACAGGCCGGTGAAGACGCCGCCCCTGCGCTCGCCGCTGACGGCTCCGTCATAGGCGATCACGTCGGCGAGCATGGAGAACTGGAGGAGTTGCAGCCCCGCGTAACCGATGCCGACCACCACGACCGCCAGGTGGGCGTACAGCGAGCCCAGAGCGGGGGCCCCGACGGCCAGGATGTCGCCGATCGCGAACAGCGCCGCGGCGAGGATCATCGCACCGCGCTTGTCGAGCCTGCGGGCCAGCCACACCCACAGCGGCATCGTCACCAGCATGGGCGCGACGAGAGCGGCGAAGAGCGTGACCTTCGCGTCCGGGTCGTCCAGCGTGTACGCCGCGAAGTACGGAGCGCCCGCCAGCATCACACCCGCTGCGAGGGTCTGAGCGGAGCTGAGCCCGAGCAGCCACATGAACGGCTTCGACGTCCGCGCGGCACGCACCTGCGCCCGCAGTGTTCCTCCCGCCGACTGCTGCTGGCCGGTGAACGGGGCACGGGCCGTGCCGTAGAAGGAGCCGATCATGGCGGCGAGGAGGATGAGCGCGAAGACGATCCCCATCATGCGGTAGCCGTCCACGGTGTGACCGGCGATGAGCGGCGCGACGATCCCGCTCAGCCCGATCGAGATGGCGATGAAGACCATCCGCCACTGCAGCAACGAGGTCCGCTCGTGATAGCTGCTGGTCATCTCGGCCGGCATCGCCTTGTACGGAACCTCGTACAGAGCGAATCCCGTGGCCGCGATCAGGAACATCACGCCCACGAAGATCCCGGCCGAGGTGCCCTTGAGCGGGGGGCCGAGGAACATCAGGGCGAAGAACAGCGGGAGGACGGCCGCGCCGGCGAGCAGCCACGGTCGCCGCGGCCCCCACCGCGACGTCGTACGGTCCGACCACTGACCGACGAGCGGGTTGGCGATCAGGTCCCATGCCTTGGGGAGGAAGACCACGACGCCGGCGAGCAGAGCGGGTACGGCGAGCACGTCGGTCATGTAGATCAGCAGCAGCAGACCGGGAATGGTCGTGAAGTTCGCCGAGCAGAACGAGCCGACGGCATACCCGAGGCGCACGCCGGTGGACACGTTCGAGGGGGGCCTGGCCGTCGCGGAAACCATGCCGTCATTCAAGCCGAGCAAGCGCCCGACCGGAAGGCTTTCTAGATCGCAATCGGGGTACGAGAGAGGCGGCGCCGTCAGTCCGTGACGTCGGCGCAGACGACGTGCGCGCCGAGTTCGATCATCCGGCGTTCGGTGTGGGAGTCCGCCACGCGGGCCATGAGCGCGGGCGCCTCGCTGGCCGCGAGTTGCGGCAGCTGTGCCCGGACCCGGCGGTGCAGGCTCTTGACGATGTCGTCCGCGGAGGGCGTGTGCACCTTGACGTGCAGCATGATCCCCGACGTTCCGGCGGCGGTGCGCGCCTCGGAGATCCAGACATGGTGGACCAGCGGGAAGTCACGGAGCATCTCTCCGATCGCCACCCGGAGGGCGGGCAGGATCGGATGACTCGTCCGGCGGTAGCTGGGGTCGACCACGGGCGCGGCGCCCGACGTGTGCTGCCGCGGCGCGGGAACCCAGGACGAGGACACCGGGGCCGGGACGGGAACGGGAGCGCTCCGCGGCAGGTGCGAGCTCGTGATCGCCGCCATTGCTCCGGTGGCGTACGCCGCGGGAACGGGAGCCGACTGCCTATTCAGTGCGGGTGTCGGGCCGGTGCGGGTCGTCCGGAGATGCCGCTGGAGGTCCTCGATCGGCACGGCCGCCGCAGCGGGACCGGCCGCGTCGATGACGATCTCCCGGACACCGGTGACGCGCTGGATGTCGAGGATGGTGTCGGCGTCGCAGACCGACAGTGAATGGCTGCCGTTGTGGCGCGCGTAAGTCGCGGGCCCGGTGTAGCCCAGCAGAACCCGCTCGCCGTTCTGGGTCGTCCCAAGCACCACGGAGCGGTCTGGCCGTACGGCAACGAGGATGCCCCATTCCGCCAGAGCCGCAAGCAGCTCCTGGGGTCCGCCGTGCTGCGCGAGCACTTCGCCGAGGGAGGGGTTCCCGATGCTCATATGCTGAACGATAGGTAGAGAACCATGGCTTAAGCAGGCTAATCGTCAAGATTGGGTGCTATCAATACCAAGACGACCCTTGTACGGATAGGACCGGTCCAAGTTGGGTAAACAACCCCACTAGTGCCCACATCGGCATAGGTCTCACCCCTCACTGTGGTCACACGAGCCCCCGCCTCCGTTCACGTGAAGCCCCGTCATCGTGGAATCGACACGGGTTCCGTCTCGGATGGCGGATCGCTCGTGAGAGCTTTCACAAGCTCCGGCTAGACTCGCGCGTGTCCGAGCCGTCGCACTTCGAAGGACTGACCAGTGAACAGGCCCGTCGTACTTGTCGCAGAAGAGCTCTCCGATGCGGGTCTCGCCGTCCTCGGCGCGGACTTCGAGGTCCGCCATACCGACGGCGCGGACCGGGCGCAGCTGCTGCCCGCGCTCGCCGACGTGGACGCCGTGATCGTCCGCAGCGCCACCCAGATCGACGCGGAGGCCGTGGCCGCGGCGCCGAAGCTGCGGGTCGTCGCCCGCGCGGGCGTCGGCCTCGACAACGTGGACGTCGAGGCGGCCACCAAGGCCGGTGTCATGGTGGTCAACGCCCCGACCTCCAACATCACCAGCGCGGCCGAGCACACCATCGCGCTCATCCTCGCCAGCGCCCGCAACGTCGCCCAGGGCCACTCCGCGCTCAAGGACGGCGAGTGGAAGCGCTCCAAGTACACCGGTGTCGAGCTCGACGGCAAGGTCGTCGGCATCCTCGGCCTCGGGAAGATCGGTCAGCTGGTCGCGCAGCGCCTGCAGCCGTTCGGCGTCGAGCTCATCGCCTACGACCCCTACCTGCAGCCGGCCCGCGCCGCCCAGATGGGCGTGCAGCTCGTCTCCCTCGAAGAGGTCCTCGAGAAGGCCGACTTCATCACCGTGCACCTGCCGAAGTCGAAGGAGACCGTCGGTCTCATCGGCGACCGCGAGCTGCACCTGGTCAAGCCCTCCGTGCGCCTGATCAACGTCGCCCGCGGCGGCATCATCGACGAGAACGCCCTCTACGCCGCCATCAAGGAGGGCCGCGTCGCCGGCGCCGGCATCGACGTGTTCGCCAAGGAGCCCTGCACCGACAGCCCGCTGTTCGAGCTGGACCGGGTCGTGGTGACGCCGCACCTCGGTGCCTCGACCCACGAGGCCCAGGAGAAGGCCGGCACCCAGGTCGCCCGCAGCGTGAAGCTCGCCCTCGCCGGCGAGTTCGTCCCGGACGCGGTGAACGTCCAGGGCGGCGCCGTCGCCGAGGACGTCAAGCCGGGCCTGCCGCTCACCGAGAGGCTCGGCCGCATCTTCACCGCCCTCGCGGGCGAGGTGGCGACCAGGCTCGACGTGGAGGTGCGCGGGGAGATCGCCGCACATGACGTCCGCGTGCTGGAACTGGCCGCCCTCAAGGGAGTCTTCACCGACGTCGTGACGGACGCGGTGACCTACGTCAACGCCCCGCTGCTCGCGAAGGACCGCGGCGTGGTGGTCGAGCTGGTGACCAGCGGGGAGAGCCCCGACTGGCGCAACCTCATCACCGTCAGGGGCGTGCTCGCCGACGGCCGCACGGTGTCGGTCTCCGGCACGCTGTCCGGCCCCCGGCAGATCACCAAGATCGTCGAGGTCAACGGCTTCGCGATGGAGATCGAGCCCACCGACCACCTGGCGTTCTTCACCTACACCGACCGGCCCGGCATCGTGGGCATCGTGGGACGCCTGCTCGGCGAGCACGGCGTCAACATCGCCTCCATGCAGGTCTCCCGGAACGTGAAGGGCGGCAAGGCCCTCATCGCTCTCACCGTCGACTCGGCCATCCCGTCCGACGTCGTGGAGCAGATCGGCGGCGAGATCGGCGCCGACAGCGGCCGTACGGTCGACCTGGAGGACTGAGCACGGCGGGCGGCCACGCGGTCGCCGTAGGACACATGGGGCAGGGAGCCGATCGCCGATCGGCTCCCTGTTCGTTTTTCTCCGCTCGACCTTCCGAGGGCTACGGCTGGGGCTCGGGATGCGAGAGAGCCGGATGTGGCTGGTCAGGCCGGTGGTGCTTTTGGGATTCCGTCTCAACAAGTGAGATGCTAGGTCGTCCTACAAGATACTGGGGTAACCTGGCTGGAGATGACGCGCCAGGTGTTCGTACTCCTTACCTGCCGCGGCGGGGCCTGATCATGGCAGGCCGGCGACCCGCCGCGGTGTGCGGCGTGTGCCGGCCAATGGCTTCTCGGTTCCAAGACGCGTGATCCGCGCCGGAGCCCGAAAGTCATGAGCCCCGGGTTCGCGACCGGAATCCGCCTCCCAGCATTCCTTTCTTGGAGATGAGATCCGCCATGTACGAGATGTATCCCTGGAACCGCCCAGAAGACGCCGAAGACGAGGCCACCGCCGCGCTGCAGACCGCCCTCGACCGGCGTGACAACGGCGGCTCGCCGCAGCGCTGACGCTTCCCCCGATCGAGGGGTGGCCGTCACGGGGATCGACCGGCCGGTCTAACCGGCCGGCGTGTCCCCGTCCAGTGCCAGGGCGAGCGCTCCGTAGAGGGGCGCGTCGTCCACGAAACGGGCCGCCACGATCTCCGGCGGGTACGGCACGGCCTGCCGTACGGCCTCGCGCAGGTGGGGCATGATCAGCGAGGCCGCGCCCATCATGCCGCCGCCGACGACGACGCGGGACGGATCGAGCGTGACGCAGAGATTGGCCAGGGCGAGCCCCAGCGCGTCGAAAGCGTCGTCGAGCAGGGTCCGCACGCGTGGCTCGTCGCCGCGCTCGAACAACTGGGCCGCGGTCACCGGACTGCCGAGCAGTTCGGTGCCGCGCCCGGCCAGCGCGACCCCGGAGACGTACTCCTCCAGATGCGCCCGGGCCGCGGCGGGCTCGGACACCTCCTGCTGCCGTGTCGTCACCCCGCCGGACCCGGCGGCCGGCCGTGGCACGCGCAGGTCGTCGGCATGGCGGGCGAGGTAGGCGATCTCGCCCGCGGCGCCGTGCGCACCCCGGATCACCCTGCCGTCGACGACGAGGCCGGCCGCGAGCCCGGTGCCGAGGTTGAGGTAGATCCCGTCACGTACTCCCGCGAGGTTGCCCCACCGCAGTTCGGCGGCAGTCGCGGCCTTCACGTCGTTGGCGACGAACACCGGCGTCCCGCCGAACTCCTGCCGCAGCAGGCCGGGGAGCGGCAGCCCCTCCCACCCCGGCACGTTGGGTGCGAGCCGTACGACGCCGTCGCGGACGATGCCGAAGGTGGACACGCCGACGGCGACCAGGTCCCCGGCCTGCGAGGCGACCAGGGAACGGCAGGCCAGCACGGTGCGGCGCACCACCTCGGCCGCTCCCTCGAAGCCGCGGGTCTCCAGGCGCGTCACGGGCGGAGCCGTTCCCAGCGCCGCTTCCAGCGCGGCACCAGGAGCCGCTCCGGAAACCCCGGAAGCCACCCCGGGGGGCACTCCCGCGGCACTCAGCGGTACCACGGTGAGCGCCACCTTGGTGCCCCCGAAGTCGATGCCCAGCACATAGGGAAGCGGTTGCGCGGTTTCGCTCACGGGGTGCTGCCGCGCCGGGCGAGCGAGTCGATGGCCACGGCGAGGGCGAGGACCGCCGCGGTGACCATGTACCGGACGGAGGAGTCCACGCTCAGCAGGTACATGCCGTTCGTGATCGACTGGATGACCAGGATGCCCAGCAGCGCCGCGTAGGTCCGCCCCCGGCCGCCGAACAGCGACGTGCCGCCGATGACCGCCGCGGCGATCGCCATGAGGAGGATGTCGCTGCCGCCGGAGCCCTGGTTGACGGCCGACAGGCGGCTCGCCGACAGGATGCCGCCGAACGCCGCCAGCGTGGAGGACAGGACGAACGCCAGCACCCGGATCCGGGTCACGCTGATGCCCGCCCGCCGGGCCGCCTCGACGTTGCCGCCCACGGCGTACATCCACCGGCCGAACGCCGTGTGCCGGAGCACGAGGTCGAAGGCGACCACGAGCGTCCCGAAGATCACCAGCAGGAGCGGCACGCCCCGGTCGGCCGACATGACCAGGACGGCTCCCGCCAGCACCACGGTGAGGCCGCCGATCTTGACGGCGGTCCACCACGCCGGCGGCACTGGAAGCTCCGCCGCGAGCCGCAGTCGCCGGTTGATCAGGCTCGACCCTCCGGAGACCAGGACCAGCAACGCGACGATGAACCAGGCCAGCCAGGGCGGCAGCCACGTGTCGCTCAGCTTCGCCACGAAGCCGTCGAAGGGCAGGTTGACGATGCCGCCCTCGCCGAGCAGGTAGAGCAGCAGGCCCTGCCAGCCGATCAGGCCCGCGAGCGTCACGACGAACGACGGCATCCTGAGCCGGGTGAACATGATCCCGTGCAGGAGGCCGACCAGCGCCCCGGCCGCCAGGGCGACGACGATCGCCAGGATCGGGTTCCAGCCCTGCCGTACGGACAGGATGGCCATGACGACGGCGCACAGGCCGCTGACCGAACCCGCGGACAGGTCGATCTCGCCCAGCAGCAGCACCATGATGATGCCGAGTGAGATCGTCCCCGTCGCCGCCATCTGCAGCGCCAGGTTGGTGAGGTTCTCCGGGGACAGGAAGTGCTCGTTGAGGGACCCGAAGACGACGGCGATCGCGATCAGGGCGCCGACCACCGGCCAGGCGCCGAGATCCCCGTGCCGCAGTCGCTCGATCGCCTCCTTCGGCGTGTACGGCTTGCGCGTGACCGTGGCGGCGTTCATGCGGCGGCTCCGGTGATGGCGGCCACGATCGACTCCTGGGTGGCGTCGGCCGTGCGGAACTCGCCGGCGTTGCGGCCGAGGCGCAGCACGACGACGCGGTCGCTGACCGCGCGCACGTCGGCGAGGTTGTGGGAGATGAGCAGCACGGCGAGGCCGCGCTCGCGCAGCCGCCTGATGAGGTCGAGAACCTGGGCGGTCTGCTCGACTCCCAACGCGGCGGTCGGCTCGTCCAGGATGACCAGGCGAGGCTCGCCGATCAGCGCGCGGGCGATGGCCACCGACTGGCGCTGGCCGCCGGAGAGCATCGCCACGGGCACCCTGATGTCGCGGATGCGCACGTCGAGGGAGGTCAGCAGGTCGCGCGCGGATCGTTCCATGCGGATGTGGCTCAGCACCGACCCCTTCCGCAACTCGGACCCGAGGAAGAGGTTGGCCACGACGTCGAGGTTCTCGCAGAGCGCGAGGTCCTGGTAGACGGTCGAGATGCCGAGCCGCTGCGCGTCATGGGGGTCGCCGATGTGCGCGGGCTCGCCGTCGATCGCGACGCCTCCGGAGTCGGGGCTGACCACGCCGGCGATGACCTTCACCAGCGTCGACTTGCCGGCGCCGTTGTCCCCGACCAGGGCGACCACCTCGCCGGGGTGCAGGTCCAGGCTCACATCCTGGAGAGCCTGGACCGCGCCGTAACGCTTGGACACGCCTTTCGCGGAGATCATCTACTGGATGCCCGCCTTCGCGCACGCGTCCTTGAGCTCCGGAGTGCAGATGTCGGACGCCTTGTAGAAACCGTCCTTGACGATGGTCCCGGCGATCTTGTCCGCGGTGACGGGGATGGGGTCGAGCAGGAACGACGGGACACTCGCGGTGCCGTTGTTCACGGTCGTGGGCGCCGCCGGCTTCTCGCCCTTGGCCACCGCGACCGCCAGCTCGGCCGACTTCTCCGCCTCGGCCCTGATGTCGAGGTAGATGGTCATGTACTGGTCGCCGCTCAGGATGCGCTGCACGGCCGCGAGCTCGGAGTCCTGACCGGTGATCGGCGGCATGGCGCTGTAGCCGGCGCGCTTCATCGCGGCGATCGCGCCGCTGGCCATGCCGTCGTTGGCGGACAGGACGCCCACGATGTTGTCGCGGCCGAGGGCGGTGATGGCCTGCTCCATCTCCTGCTGCGCCTTGTCGGGGCTCCAGTCGGGGGTGTCGAACTCCCGGCCGATCTTGACCTTGCCGTCGAGGACGTTGTGCGCGCCCTTCTTGTAGTCGGCCGAGCTGGGGTCGGTCGGCGAGCCGTGGATCATCACGATCTGGCCCTTGTCCACCGTCCCCTTGGCGGTCAGCGCGTCCAGCAGGCCCTGCCCCTGCATCTCGCCGACCCGGACGTTGTTGAACGACACGTAGTACTCGTAGCCGATGCCGGAGATCAGCCGGTCGTACGCGATGACCGGCACGTTCTTCTGCTTGGCCTGGTTGACCAGCGGCGCCACGGCCGCGGCGTCGACCGCGTCGAGCACCAGCACGTCGGCGCCCTGGGTCAGGGCCGCCTCGACCTGCTGCTGCTGTTTGGTGGCGTCCTGGTCGGCGTTGGAGTACAGGAGCTTGCAGTCCGCGCAGAGCGCCTTCACCTTCGCCTCGAACAGCGGCCGGTCGAAGGCTTCGTAGCGGGTCGTCTTCGACTCGGGCAGGAAGAGGGCGATGGTCTTGCCGCCGCCGCCCTTCTCCCCGGACTGCGTGGCGCCCGTGGTCGAACCGTTCCCGCAGGCCGCGGCGAGCAGAAGCGCCGCGGCGGATATGGCCAGCATTCCTCGACGCATTGGACACGATCCTTTCTCACGACCCGGAGGGTTGATAAGAAAGGTAATTTACTATCAGGTGGAATGACTAGGGGTTGGGGAAGATCACGTTCGCGGAGGCCGCATGGTGCAGGGCGATCCACTGATGATCAACTGGCCCGCCTTCCGCGGCGGGTATGTCAACCTTGGGAACGTGGTGAGTATGAGCGGCGGGACCGCCAACACGACCAGCCTGCTCAGGGTGATGAACGAGCGGGCGGTGTTCGGCGAGATTTTCCGGCTCGGCAAGGTCTCCCGGCCGGAGCTCGCTCAGGCCACCGGGTTGTCCAAGCCGACCATCTCCGTGGCGCTCGCCGATCTGGAGCGTGCCAAGCTGGTCCGCCCCGTCGGCCTGCGCACCGGCAACGCGGGCCGTGCCGCACTGCTCTACGAGATCCGCCCTCAGGCGGGCTCGGTGCTGGCGGTCGACATCGGCAGGGCGTACGTCCGGCTCGCGCTCGCCGACCTGGTCGGCGACATCGTCGCGCGCAAGGACGAGCCGTCGCGCGCGGAGAGCTACGACGAGGTGCTCTCCCAGCTCTCGGGGATCGTCGACCAGCTCACCGCCGAGGCCGGGATGACCCGCGCGGACATCACGCTCAGCGTGTTCGGTACCCCCGGCATCCATGACAAGGAGACGGGCATCCTGCGGCTCGCCCCCAATCTCCCCGGCTGGGAGCAGCCGGGCGCGGTCGAGCGGCTCGCCGACGTGACCGAGTCGCCGTACGTCGTGGAGAACGACGTCGACCTCGCCGCGGTGGGGGAGGGCGCCTACGGCCTCGGCCAGGGCGTGTCCCACTTCGTCTACGTCTCCATCGGCACGGGAATCGGCATGGGCGTCGTCATCGACGGCAAGCTCTACCGCGGCTCCCAGGGGGCGGCGGGGGAGATCTCCTACCTGCCCGTCGGCGAGGGGGATCCGCTGGTCAACCCGGGGCGCGGCATGTTCGAGTCCGTGGCGTCGGCCGACGGGGTCGTCGCCGCGGCGGGACGGTTCGGCATGGTCGCGGCCACGGCCAAGGAGGTCTTCGACGCGGCCAGGGCGGGCGACGAGACTGCGGGGAAGGTCGTCGCCGCCGAGGCCGATCACGTGGCGCACGCGCTCGCGGGCGTCACCGCCGTCCTCGACCCCGAGTTGGTCGTGCTCGGCGGGGGGATCGGCGCACAGGCGGGTGACCTGCTGATCGAGCCCGTCGCCGGGCGGCTGGAGTCGCTCGTGGCCCTCAGGCCGCCGCGGATCGAGAGCTCCACCCTCGGGTCGGACGCGGTGCTCCTCGGCGCCCTGGCCTTCGGGCTCACCACCGCGCGCGACCTCGTCTTCGAGCGCGCGGTGGCCATGACGCCGCTCGGATAGTGAGACCGTTTGTTCGAGCTCCGAGACGAGCCGGTAGGGTACACGCATGGAGTCGAGCAGCATCCGCCTCGCGGTGATCCCCGGTGACGGGATCGGCACCGAGGTCGTCGCCGAAGGCCTCAAGGTCCTTCACGCAGCGGGCGTCAAGACGGAGACGGTCGAGTACGACCTGGGAGCCAGGCGTTACCACGCGAGCGGGGAGACCCTCCCCGACGGCGTCCTCGAGGAGCTTCGCGGCTTCGACGCGATCCTGCTCGGCGCGGTGGGCGACCCGAGCGTCCCGCCGGGCGTCCTGGAGCGCGACCTGCTCCTGCGGCTGCGTTTCGAGCTCGACCACTACGTGAACCTGCGCCCGGTCAAGCTCTTCCCGGGGGTGGAGACCCCCCTCGGCGGCGTCCGTCCCGAGGACATCGACATGATCGTCGTCCGTGAGGGCACCGAGGGTTTGTACGCCGGAGCCGGTGGCGTCCTGCGCCGCGGCACGCCGCAGGAGATCGCCACGCAGGAATCCCTGAACACGGCCTTCGGCGTCGAGCGCGTCGTCCGTTACGCCTTCGACAAGGCGCAGGCACGGCCGCGCCGCAAGCTCACCCTGGTCCACAAGACCAACGTGCTGACCTTCGCCGGCGACCTGTGGGCCCGTACGGTTGACCGGGTCAGCGTCGAGTATCCCGAGGTCACGACCGACTACTGCCACGTCGACGCGGCGTCGATGTTCTTCGTGAACCAGCCGCAGCGGTTCGACGTGATCGTCACCGACAACCTGTTCGGCGACATCCTCACCGACATCGGCGCGGCCGTCGCGGGCGGCATCGGGCTCGCGGCCAGCGGCAACGTCAACCCCTCCAGGACCACGCCGTCCATGTTCGAGCCGGTCCACGGCAGCGCGCCCGACATCGCGGGCCAGGGCAAGGCCGACCCGACGGCGACGATCCTGTCGGTCGCCATGCTCCTCGACCACGTGGGCCTCGCCGCCGCGGCGGCACGGGTCGAGCAGGCGGTGGCCGACGACCTGATCGGGCGTCAGGTGGCCGGATCAGACAGGCAGACCCGCGAGATCGGCGACGACATCGCCGCACGAGTAGCCGGCTGAAGCCGGGCCGCTCACCCCCTTCACAGCGCATGGCGGCCCGGTTAGGGCCACCATGCGCTTTTTCATACCCATCGGATGCCCTAGGTTTTCGTTAGCCGCTTCGTCGCACAATGAAGATGACGACGTAGAGAGAAGGATCCTCGCCATGACCACCCAGCTCAGCTTCGACGTGCAGCTCAACCAGCAGGCCCGCACCGTGGCCGAGCGCGAGCAGGTACTGGCGAACCCCGGCTTCGGGCAGACGTTCACCGATCACATGGTCTCCATCGAATGGACCGAAGGACGCGGCTGGCACGACGCCAGGCTCGAGCCGTACGGGCCGCTGGTCCTCGACCCCGCGACCTCGGTGTTCCACTACGCCCAGGAGCTTTTCGAGGGTCTCAAGGCCTACCGGCAGTCCAACGGGTCGATCGTCACGTTCCGCCCGTACGCCAACGCCGCCCGCTTCAACCAGTCCGCCCTCCGCATGGCGATGCCGGAACTGCCCGAGGACACCTTCGTCGAGTCGCTCGAACTGCTCGTCCAGACCGACCGCGACTGGGTGCCGACCACCGAGGGACACAGCCTCTACCTGCGCCCCTTCATGATCGCCACACAGGCCGGGCTCGGGGTGAACCACCCGTCGCGGAACTACCGGTACATGGTGATCGCCTCGCCGGCGGCGTCGTACTTCTCCGGCGGCGTGCGGCCGGTGTCGGTCTGGCTGTCGACCGAGTACACCCGGGCGGCTCCCGGCGGCACCGGGTTCGCCAAGTGTGGCGGCAACTACGCGGCGGCCTTCGTCGCCCAGCGCCAGGCCGTCGAGGAGGGTTGTGACCAGGTGGTCTGGCTCGACGCCTTCGAGCACCGCTGGGTCGAGGAGATGGGCGGGATGAACCTGTTCTTCGTCTTCGGCGACCGCCTCGTGACCCCGGCCCTGACCGGCACCCTGCTTCCGGGCATCACCCGCGACTCGATCCTGAGCATGGCGGGCGAGCTCGGGGTCAAGGCCGAGGAGGGCAAGATCTCCATCGAGGAGTGGCAGTCGGCCTGCGAGTCGGGGGAGCTCACCGAGGTCTTCGCGTGCGGGACGGCCGCCGTCGTCACGCCCGTGGGCACGGTCAAGGGATCCGACCGAGGCTGGACCGTCGGCGACGGCACCCCCGGCCCGGTCACCCTCAAGATCCGCGAAGAGCTCATGGGCATCCAGTTCGGCACCCGCCCCGACACCCACAACTGGGTCCGCAAGATCTGCTGAACTGCCACAACCCTTGTGGTGATCATGCACAGGTTCGTGGCGAGGCGGCTGAGCTGCCACAACCCTTGTGGTGATCATGCACAGGTTCGGGAGGAGCATCCGTGACCTGCGCATTCACCATTCGTGATCATGCACGAATTCGGTGGAAGGCCGCCGACCTGGCCTTCCATCATCCGTGATCATGCACCCGCAGGGGTCAGCTCTTACGGACCAGGGTGAGCCCGTCGGCGATCGGCAGCAGCACGCTGGTCACTCGGGAATCATCCGCCACGAGGTCGTTGAACGCACGCATCCCCGGCACATTGCCTCCGTTGGAGGCGTCGGTGATTTTGCCGTGCTGCAGCGTGTTGTCCACGGCGATCAACCCGCCCGGCGCGAGCCGTACGAGGATCTCCTCGTAGTAAACGGGGTAGCCGGCCTTGTCCGCGTCGATGAACGCGAAGTCGATCCACTCCTCGCGAGGCAGTGCCCGCAACGTCTCGGCCGCCGGGCCGAGGCGAAGCTCGATCTTGCCGGCCACGCCCGCCTTGTCCCAGTAGCGGCGCGCGATCGACGTCCATTCGTCGCTCACGTCGCAGGCCAGAAGGTGCCCGTCGGACGGCAGGCCCCGGGCGATGCAGATCGACGAGTAGCCGGTGAAGGTCCCCACCTCGACGGCCTGCCGTGCTCCGGTGAGCTGGACGAGCATGGTGAGCAGCGTGCCCTGCTCGGGGGCGATCTGCATGCCGGCGTTCCCGCCGGTGATCCGCAGAGTCTCCTCCGCCAGGCCGAGCAGCAGGTCGTCGGGCGGGTCGGTGTGCGAGGCGGCGTACTCGGCTACGGCGATGTCGATGAAATTGGCAGCCTTCATGGTGACCACCCTAGACAACGCCGATCGCGAGAAGCAGGGCGATTCGGACATGCTTCGCACCGCGTTCACACCGCCCCGGCGGCGGTCCGAAGGCCGCCGTCGCGGTAGGCCGCCGTCTCGTCATTCGAGATCGATGTGCCAGATGCTGAAGTCGTATGGCAGACTGCAAGGCACTATGCGCTTCGGTCTGCTCATTATCAGCAGGCGCGCCGGCTAAAGGACAACGCCGGCGCGCAGACCTCTCACGTCCGTGGGGGGTCTTTTTGTTTGGCCGGAAACCCCGGGAAGCGCGCGCGGCGACATGAACACCCGCGAAGGAGACAGAGCAATGGCCGATGACGGCTTCCATGTGTATGACACGACGCTCCGTGACGGCGCCCAGCAGGAGGGGCTCAATCTCACGGTGGCCGACAAGCTGGCGGTCGCGCGGCACCTGGACGGCCTCGGCATCGGCTTCATCGAGGGCGGCTGGCCCGGCGCCAACCCCAAGGACACCGAATTCTTCCGGCGGGCCCGAACAGAGCTCGACCTGAAGCACGCGCAACTCGCCGCGTTCGGCGCGACCCGCCGGGCCGGAGTGAAGGCCGCCGACGATCCATTGGTGGCCGCATTGCGCGAGTCCGGCGCGCCGATCGTGACCCTTGTCGCCAAGAGCCACGACCGGCACGTGGAGCTGGCCCTCCGGACGACACTTGAGGAGAATCTCGCGATGATCCGCGACACGGTCTCCCATCTGCGCACGGAGGGCCAGCGCGTCTTCCTCGACGCCGAGCACTTCTTCGACGGCTACAAATCGAACCCGGCGTACGCGCTGGAGGTCCTCCGTACCGCGGCGGAGGCCGGGGCGTCGGTGATCGCGCTCTGCGACACCAACGGCGGCATGCTGCCCGACGAACTCGCGGGCGTCGTCCACGCGGCGGTGGGCACGGGCGCCCGGATCGGCATCCACTGCCACGACGACACCGGCTGCGCGGTGGCCAACACCCTCGCCGCGGTCGCGGCCGGCGCGACCCACGTGCAGGGCTGTGCCAACGGCTACGGCGAGCGCGCCGGGAACGCCAACCTGTTCACGGTGGTCGCCAACCTGCAGCTCAAAAAGGGCTTCGACCTCGTCCCCGCGCAGTCGCTCGGAGACATGACGCGCATCGCCCACGCGATCACCGAGGTGACCAACGTCACGCCCAACTCGCACCAGCCGTACGTCGGGACCTCGGCGTTCGCGCACAAGGCAGGGCTGCACGCGTCGGCGATCAAGGTCGATCCCAACCTCTACCAGCACATCGACCCCGCGGAGGTCGGCAACGACATGCGGATGCTGGTGTCCGACATGGCCGGCCGGGCGTCGGTCGAGCTCAAGGGCCGCGAGCTGGGCTACCAGCTCAGCGGCGACCAGTCCCGCCAGCTCGTCGACCGGGTCAAGGAGCTGGAGTCCCGCGGGCACACGTTCGAGGCGGCGGACGCGTCGTTCGAGCTCCTGCTGCGCGACACGGTCTCAGGCGAGCGGAAGCGGCACTTCTCGGTCGAGTCGTGGCGGGTGATCGTCGAACGGCGTCCCGCCGGGGACATCGTCAGCGAGGCCACCGTCAAGCTGCACGCCAAGGGCGAGCGGATCGTCGCCACGGGCGAGGGCAACGGCCCCGTCAACGCGCTCGACAAGGCCGTACGGCTGGCCCTCGAGCAGCTCTACCCGGAGCTCGCGGCGGTGCAGTTGGTCGACTTCAAGGTGCGCATCCTGGAGGGCACGCTCGGCACGGACGCGGTCACCCGCGTGCTGATCACTTCAAGCGACGCCACCGGCGAGTGGGCGACCGTGGGCGTCGACGAGAACATCATCGAGGCCTCGTGGCACGCGCTGGAGCAGGCCGTGACGTACGGGCTCCTGCGCGCGGGACACATCGCCTGATCGTTCAGGCTGGCCCGCGGGGGAGTCGGGACCCGGCTGCGGAGATCAGGACTCCCGGGGCGCGGCGCTCTGGACGACCTCGAAGGACCACAACTCCGATCCGGAGGCGGCCGGGCCCTGTCCGTGGCCATGCCCCTGGGCCTGCCCGTGACCGTGGCCCTGCGCGCCGGCCTCCGCCGCCGCCCGGGCGTGGCCCGCCTGGAACGCCTGGCTCTGCTGCCAGCGCTGGAAGTCCTCCTCGCTCCGCCAGCGGGTGTAGACGAGGTAGCGGTCCGTGCCCTCGACGGGGCGCAGAAGCTCGAACCACTCGAACCCGTCGGAGGACTCGACCATCCCGGCGCGGTTGGCGAACCGCTTCTCCAGTTGCTCGCGCATCTCCCCGGGCACAGTCAGCACATTGATCTTCACGACCGAAGGCACATGGACTCCCGTACGACTCGATGCTCGTCTGACCGGTGACCCCTCGGGCACCAAGGACCACCTTACGGCGACCGTACGGCCCGGCCTGGCGGGCGGCTCGCCGCGAGGCGAAACTCGAGTGTGACCACTCGTCGATCGGCACTAGGCTCGTGACGTGCGTATCGCGAGGTTCTCCACAGGCGACGGGGTCGCTTTCGGAGTGGTGGAAGAGGGCGAGCAGGTCATCGCCAAGATCGACGGTCATCCCTTCGGCGGGATCCAGCTCACGGGTGAGCGGTATCCGCTGGCGGAGGTCCGGGTGGTCGCCCCGATGTTGCCGAGCAAGGTCATCGCGATCGGCCGCAACTACGCCGACCACGCCAAGGAGATGGGCAACGAGGCTCCGGCAGAGCCGATCGTGTTCCTCAAGCCCAACACGTCGGTGATCGGGTCGGGCGAGGCCATCGCGTACCCGGAGAAGCTGTCCGAGAGGGTCGACTTCGAGGGCGAACTCGCCGTGGTCATCGGGCGGCTGTGCCGTGAGGTGCCGGTCGAGCGTGCATTCGACGTGATCTTCGGTTACACCTGCGCCAACGACGTGACCGCCCGTGACCTCCAGTCCAAGGACGGTCAGTGGACGCGGGCCAAGGGCTTCGACACGTTCTGCCCGTTGGGCCCGTGGATCGAGACCTCGCTCGACCCGAGCGACCTCGCGCTCACCACCACCGTCAACGGCGAGCTTCGGCAAAGCGCGCGCACGTCGCTGCTGCTCCACGACATTCCAGCGCTCATCGCGCACGTCAGCGCCTTCATGACCCTGCTGCCCGGGGACGTCATCCTGACGGGCACTCCCGCCGGGGTCGGCCCGCTGTCCGTCGGCGACGAGGTCAGCATCGGCATCGAAGGAATCGGAACTCTCACGAACCGGGTGGTCTCACGTGACTAGGGTGCGCTTCGCCCCCTCGCCCACCGGCATGTTCCACGTCGGCGGGGCACGCTCCGCGCTGTTCAACTGGGCGCTCGCCGAGCAGTCCGGCGGCACCTTCGTCCTGCGCATCGAGGACACCGACGCGGCGCGCAACCGGCCGGAGTGGACGGAGGGCATCATCTCGGCCCTCGCCTGGATCGGCATCAACGGCGACTCGCCCCACTTCGAGGGTCCCTACTTCCAGTCGGCCTACGAGCAGCAGCACCGCGAGGCCGCGGCGAAGCTGCTGAAGGACGGCCGCGCCTACCACTGCACCTGCACGCGCGACGAGGTCAAGGCCAGGACGGGCTCCGAGCACCAGGGCTACGACGGCTTCTGCCGGGACCGGGGTCTGGCCGAGGGCGCGGTGCGCTTCCGCACGCCCGACGACGGCGTCACCGTCGTGGAGGACAAGGTCCGCGGCCGGGTCGAGTTCCCGAACTCGGCCATGGAGGACTTCGTGATCGTCCGCGGCGACGGCTCGCCGCTGTTCGTCCTCGCCAACGTGGTCGACGACATGGAGATGCGGATCGACCGCGTCGTCCGGGCCGAGGAGCACCTGTCGAACACGCCCAAGCAGCAGCTTCTCTGGGAGGCGCTCGGCGCCGAGCCGCCCCAGTGGGCGCACGTGCCCGTGATCGTCAACGAGAAGCGGCAGAAGTTGTCCAAGCGGCGCGACAAGGTCGCCCTGGAGTCCTATCGGGACGAGGGCTACCTCGCGGAGGCGATGGTCAACTACCTGATGTTGCTCGGCTGGTCGCCCGGTGACGACCGCGAGATCCTGCCCTGGTCGGAGATGATGCCGCTGTTCCGGCTGGAGGACGTCA
>Ga0310811_10003203_pt1 | contig 20545 bp, 16 predicted proteins | sample YCmetagenome_FD_207642 | JGI IMG/M metagenome (GOLD analysis project Ga0310811, IMG submission 207642) | Soil microbial communities from experimental microcosm in Duke University, North Carolina, United States - YC | ecosystem: Engineered > Artificial ecosystem > Soil microcosm > Unclassified ...
CTCGCGCATGTTGAGCCGGCGAATGAAATGCGTCGGCACCCCGATGTCATTGAGGTGCTGGAATACGTATTCGGAGATGCGGTTATTGAGGACGCCCTTGCCCTCGATCACCTCATGCTTCTTGGCGTTAAAGGCGGTGGCGTCATCCTTGAAATGCTGAATCAGCGTTCCCGGCTCCGGGCCTTCATAGAGGACCTTCGCCTTGCCCTCGTAAATGCGGCGACGGCGGCTCATGGGCGTGTACCGTGGTTTGTGAAAGTCCATCGTGTTTGCCGTGGCTCCTCTCTAACGTCTTGTAAGATCCGCGGCGGCGGGACCGGACGGGGATTTTTCATCCCGCGCGAACGGTCCGGGCACGTGGGCAACCTAGCCGATCGATCAGGGCAGCACAATCGACCAGCCAGCACGTTTTCCACTCCGCATTTTCGCCGCAAATTCAGCCGCCCATGTTGCCTTGACGCTGGCAGAGCGATATGCAAGGCCCGCATGAGCTATGTGTGGAGGCGATCACATGATCGCAACCGCGCGAAGTCCCGAAAACGCTGACGAATTTTCGGAAAAGTCTCGCGCGACGGCGGGTAGTCGAGAACGGTGCCGATTCGATTTCGAATCAGGCCCAAAGTTAACGAGGGGCGGATGACCACGACATTCGACAAGCGCGAGGAAGGCTTCGAGAAGCAGTTCGCGCATGACGAGGAACTGCGCTTCAAGGCGATCGCGCGCGGCAATAAGATGCTCGGCCTCTGGGCCGCGGGGTTGCTTGGCAAGACGGGCGCGGATGCCGAGGCCTATGCCAAGGACGTCGTGCTCGCGGACTTCGAAGAAGCCGGCCACGAGGACGTCGTGCGTAAGGTCGTCAAGGACCTCGCCGACAAGGGCGTCACCGAACAGCAGGTCCGCACGCAGATGTCCGAACTGCTGGCGCAGGCGGTCGAGCAGATCAAGAAGAGCGGCTGACGGGCCGTTTGTAGTTTCTGTCATTCCGGGGCACGCTGAAGGCGCGGCCCCGGAATCCAGACGCCAGCACAGTGCCTGTTTCCGGATTCCGGGTTCGCTCGCGCTCGCACCCCGGAATGAGGCCTCAGGATTCTTCGATGACAACAAACGCCTTCGCTCTCGCCCGCCGTTTGCGCGCCGGAGAGACCGTCTATTCCGCCTGGTGCGCGCTCGGCTCCCCTATCGTCGTCGAGAGCATCGTCCGCGAGGGCTTCACCGCGGCCGTACTGGATGCCCAGCATGGGCTCTGGGATACGGCCGCCATCGTCGCCGCGATCGGCGCGGTGCATGGAGCCGGCGCGACGCCCGGCGTGCGCATCCCGCTCAACGATTTCGCGCTGGTCTCGCGCGCGCTCGATTTCGGCGCCGAAGCGATCATCGCGCCGATGATCAACACGGCTACTGACGCGCGCGCTTTTGCCGCCGTGGCAAAATATCCCCCGATTGGCGAGCGGAGCTGGGGCCCGACACGCGCCATGGCGCTGCAAGGCAAGACGGCCGCGCTCGATTATCTGCGCGAGGCGAACGACGGCACCCTCACCTGCGCGATGATCGAGACCCCGACCGCGCTCGCCAATGTCAACGAGATCGCCGCGACGCCCGGAATCGATGCCTTGTTCATCGGCCCCTACGATCTCTCGACCTCGCTCTCCGCCGGCAAGGCGCAGGACATCATGGCGCCGGAAGTCGAACGCGCCATCGACGTGATCTGCGAAGCCGCGGTGAAGGCCGGCAAGATTCCCGGTATCTATTGCCGCGAAGCTAGCCGCGCGGTGGCGATGGCCAAACGCGGCTTCCGCTACATCACCGTCGGCAGCGATTTGGGCTTCCTGCGCGACGGCACGGCGGCGCAGTTGAAGGTGTTGAAACAGTAATCGTCATTCCGGGACGCGAGCGCGGCGAGCGGACCCGGAATCCATAGTCCGCAGAGTCGGCGGTTACGGATTCCGGGCTCGTCCGCCTGCGCCCTTCGGGCTTTGGCGGACGCCCCGGAATGACGGCGACTACTCAATGGCGGCAGCCAGGATTGCTAGCACTCCCTCCAGATCCGCCTCCACCTCGCCCGCCTGCACCTCGACACTCTTGTAGTCATGCTCGGCGAGCCACGCGCGCTTCGCGGCGCGCATGGCCGCGCCCTCCTCCGTCTCCGATCCTTGCACGAGATCGATCACCTGCCGCAGCGGGAAGGAGACAAAGTCCACGATGTAAGGGCCGACCGGCACCTGCCGCTCGAAGCCGCGGCCGGCGAAACGGCGGTCGTTCGTCAGCGCCTGCCACAGCAGGCGCTCGGCCTCGGTCGGATTGCGCCGCAACAGCCGGGCCAGCCCGCGCGCCGGCGCGCGCTCCGATGGCGCACGCGCGGCATTCTGCTCGGCGATGAGGTCACGCAGCCGCTCGGCGCCGGCCGCATCGAGCGTCCCGCCGCGCGCCGAGCCTTTGCGGCCCTGCGCGATGGCGTTGATCACGCCGTAGAGCGTACGGATGTCCTGCTGCGTCGGCGCAATGCGCTGGAAGATGTTGCGCAGGTTCACGATCATCGTGCCGCGCTTTTCCTCGGGCCGGAAGAATTCGACCTTGTCCAGTTCGCGTTCGAGATCGCCGAAGAAAGCGGCGAGTTGCTGCTTCGGCGCCGGCGGTGATTTTTGCGGCATGGTGAAAGGCAGGTCGCCGATGGCGCGCTTGAACCACTCATAGGCGACGATCACCACCGCCTGCGCCAAATTGAGCGAAGCAAAGGCCGGGTTCACCGGCAGCGTGACGATGGCGTCAGCCTGTCCGACCTCATGAATCTCCAATCCATTGCGCTCGCGCCCGAACACGATGGCGACCGTCTCCCCCGCCTTGACGCGTGGCGCGAGTTCGGCCGCCGCGGTATCAGGCGCGATCACCGGCTTGGCCTGGTCGTGATTGCGCGCGGTCGTGGCGAGCACATAAGAGCAATCGGCAATGGCATCGGCCAGGCTGTCGAACAGCTCCGCCTTGTCCAGAATGCGGTCAGCGCCCGCCGCCATCACGCGCGCGCGTTCATTCGGCCAGCCTTGCAGCGGCTTCACGAGCCGCAGCCGCGAAATGCCGAAATTGGCCATCGCGCGCGCTGCCGCCCCGATGTTCTCGCCCATCTGCGTTTCGACCAGAACGACCACCGGCGCCGGCGTCTCGATCCAGCGCTTGGTCTTGTCGGTGCCCGCACCCGGCATGCAGTACTCCTTGGCGGGCAAATGCCCTGAATGCCGCAGCCCTGCCCAAGCCGGCCGCTCGCGTCAAGCGACGTGCCCTATCCCGTCGGAAATACCGTGCGAAACAAGGCTTTTACCCGCGGAATGCGGATGCTATAGGGCGCGCCGAACTCCCGTCAGTCGGATCCCCGGTTGGCGATGTCCGCGCCGAGAACAATTCATTTGAGGGCCCGCGGAGGAAGCCATTCCACCGCGCCCGCCAATGTCCGGTTTCCGGTCGGCCCAACAAGCATGGCGACCAGAGGTGCAAGCATGCCAGATCTCGAAATCATGTGGACAAAGGTCGACGAAGCCCCGGCGCTCGCGACCTATTCGCTGCTGCCGATCGTCAAAGCCTTCGTCGGCACGGCCGGCGTGTCGGTCACGCGGAAGGACATTTCGCTGGCCGGCCGCATCATCGCCACCTTCCCCGAGAAGCTCACCCCGGCGCAGCGCATCAACGACGAACTCACCGAGCTCGGCGAGCTGACGTTGAAGCCCGAAGCCAACATCATGAAGCTGCCGAACATCTCGGCATCGATTCCGCAGCTCCGGGCCGCGATCAAGGAATTGCAGGGCAAAGGCTACGCCGTTCCGGATTATCCGGACAATCCGGCCACAGACGCCGAGAAGGACATCAAGGCCCGTTACGGCAAGGTGTTCGGCAGCGTCGTCAACCCCATCCTGCGCGAAGGCAATTCCGACCGCCGCGCCGCCGGCGCCGTCAAGCAATATGCGCGCGACAACCCGCACAAGATGGGCGTCTGGAGCAAGGATTCCAAAACGCACGTGGCTTATATGTCGGGCGGTGACTATTTCGGCTCGGAAATTTCGACGACCGTTCCGGCGGCGACTAACGTCCGTATCGAATTGGTCGAAGCCGGCGGCAAAACCACAGTGCTGAAGTCGAAGACGGCGCTGATCGCGGGCGAGATCATCGACGCTTCGGTGATGAGCCGCAAGGCACTGCGCGCCTTCTTTGCCGAGCAGATCGAAGCCGCCAAGAAGGATGGCATCCTCTTCTCGCTGCACGTTAAAGCGACCATGATGAAGATCGCCGATCCCATCATCTTCGGCCATGTCGTTTCCGAATTCTTCGCCGACGTGATCAAGAAGCACGATGCCACGCTCAAGAAGCTCGGCGTCAATCTCAACAACGGCTTCGGCGATCTGCTGACCAAAATCGAGACCCTGCCGGAAGCCGAGAAGAAGGCGATCAAGGACGACATCGCGGCCGAGTACGCGAAGCGCCCCGCCCTCGCCATGGTCAACTCCGACAAGGGGATCACCGGCCTGCATGTGCCGAGCGACTTCATCATCGACGCATCGGTGCCGGCGATGATCCGCGAAGGCGGCAAGATGTGGGGTCCGGACGGCAAGCTCCATGACACCCTGGCCGTGATCCCGGATCGGTCCTACGCGCGGCTCTTCCAGGCCGTCATCGAGGACTGCAAAGCCAACGGCGCCTTCGATCCCAAGACCATGGGTTCGGTGTCCAACGTCGGTCTGATGGCGCAGAAGGCCGAAGAGTACGGCTCGCACGACAAGACCTTCGAGGTGCCCGCCAGCGGCACGGTTCGCGTCGTCGCCGATGACGGCAAGGTGCTGCTGGAGCGTCCGGTCGAGACCGGCGACATCTTCCGCATGTGCCAGACCAAGGACGAGCCGATCCGCGACTGGGTCAAGCTCGGCGTCCGTCGCGCGCGCCTCACCAACACCCCGGCGGTGTTCTGGCTGGACAAAAATCGTGCGCACGACGCGCAGGAAATCGCCAAGGTCGAAAAGTACCTGAAAGATCACGACACCAGCGGCCTCGACATCCGCATTCTGGCGCCAGTCGATGCGATGAAGTTCTCGCTCGAGCGCATCCGCAAGGGCCAGGACACGATCTCGGTCACCGGCAACGTGCTGCGTGACTATCTGACCGACCTGTTCCCGATCATGGAGCTCGGCACGTCGGCGAAGATGCTGTCGATCGTGCCTCTGCTCGCTGGCGGCGGCATGTTCGAGACCGGCGCCGGCGGCTCGGCGCCCAAGCATGTGGAACAGTTCCAGCACGAAGGCTATCTGCGTTGGGATTCGCTCGGCGAATTCCTGGCGCTCGGCGCGTCGCTCGAACATCTCGCGCAGACCTACAAGAACGCCAAGGCGCAGGTTCTCGCCGACGCGCTCGACACCGCCATCGGCCAGTTCCTCAAATTCAACCGCAATCCGGCGCGCAAGGTCGGCGAGCTCGACAACCGCGGCAGCCATTTCTACCTCGCCCAGTATTGGGCGCAGGCGCTGGCCGCACAGACCAAGGACAAGGAGCTGGCGGCCCGTTTCAAGGCGCTAGCCGAGGCGCTCACCAAGAACGAGGCCAAGATCAATGGCGAACTGATCGGCGCGCAAGGCAAGCCGGTCGACCTCGGCGGGTACTATCTGCCGGATGACACGAAGGCGTCGGCCGCGATGCGGCCGAGCAAGACGCTCAACGAGGCGCTCGCCGCGCTCTGAGGCCGGCGCCGCCGCCGCGCCATCTTCGCTGCCATGACCCGCTCGATGATGACCTCATCGGGCGGGTTTTTCATTTCGGACGGCAACACCGCCCTCCGCTCGACAGATCTTGGTCCGCAAGCCATGCGCCTCCGGATGTGAGATCAGTCCACGGGGAGACGCGCTTTCACGGCACGAAAGTCAATGCTATAGAGCCCGCCACGGCCGCGGGGGCGGCGTCTTCAATGAGCGCGCGCCGCGTCTTTCCGTCAGTCCGACGGCCCTTACTCATGCCGGCTCTCTAAAGGTGGCTCGTTAAAATGGCGAAGATCAAGGTTGCAAATCCCGTCGTCGAAATGGATGGCGACGAAATGACCCGCATCATCTGGCAACTCATCAAGGACAAGCTGATCCATCCTTATCTGGATGTCGATCTGCTGTACTACGATCTCAGCGTCCAGAAGCGCGACGAAACGAACGACCAGATCACCGTCGACGCGGCCGAAATGACCAAGAAGGTCGGCGTCGCGGTGAAATGCGCCACCATCACCCCCGATGAAGGGCGGGTGAAGGAATTCAACCTGAAGAAGATGTGGCGCTCACCCAACGGTACGATCCGCAACATCATCGGCGGCGTGATTTTTCGCGAGCCGATCATTTGCAAAAACGTGCCGCGCCTGGTGCCGGGCTGGACGCAGCCGATCGTCATCGGCCGCCACGCCTTTGGCGACCAGTACCGCGCGACCGACGTGACCGTGCCGAAAGGCGCCAAGTTGACGATGAGCTACGTGACGCCCGACGGCAAGAAAGTCGAGCACGAGGTGTTCGAATTCCCAGGATCCGGCGTCGCGATGACGATGTACAATCTCGACGACTCCATCCGCGACTTCGCGATGGCCTCGTTCAACTACGGGCTTGCGCGCGGCTATCCGGTCTATCTCTCGACCAAGAACACCATCCTCAAGGTCTATGACGGCCGCTTCATGAACATCTTTCAGGAAGTGTTCGACAAGGAGTTCAAGGACAAGTTCGCCGAGAAGAAGATCACCTACCAGCACCGCCTGATCGACGACATGGTGGCGTCGGCGCTCAAGTGGTCCGGCGGCTACGTCTGGGCCTGCAAGAACTACGACGGCGACGTACAATCCGACATCGTGGCGCAGGGCTTCGGCTCGCTCGGCCTGATGACGTCGGTGCTGATGACTCCGGACGGCAAGGTGGTCGAAGCGGAAGCCGCGCACGGCACCGTGACGCGCCACTACCGCGAACACGAGAAAGGCAACGAGACGTCGACCAACTCGATCGCGTCGATCTTCGCCTGGAGCCGCGGCCTCGCGCATCGCGCCAAGCTCGATGGCAACGCGGCGCTGACGAAGTTCGCCGCGACGCTGGAGAAGGTCTGTGTCGACACTGTCGAAGCGGGCTATATGACGAAGGACCTGGCGCTGCTGGTCGGGCCTGACCAGAAGTGGCTCTCGACCACCGGCTTCCTCGACAAGATCGACGAGAACCTGAAGAAGGCGATGGCGTAAGTTTCGCCACGCACTGTTCGAGCCTTTCGCGGGTGGTATTCCAGCAAGGATTACCGCCCGCTTTGCGTTTCAAGTCGCACCACAGAGTTCCGTCACGCGGACGTGATGGACGCGGCTTTGCGCCGCCTCACCGCCCGTCATTCCGGCGTCGTAAGCTCAAGGCGCCTTCGGGGGGAGCATCAGACGGAGGCGCACAATGGGTTTGCTCGATATTCTGAATGGAATGCAGAACGGACCGCGCGGCCAGACCGATCCGAACCGCAGCGGTGGCGGCATGTCACCGATGACGATGGCCCTGCTCGGCCTGCTCGCCTACAAGGCCTACAACAAATTCACCGCGCAGCAGCCGAACGCCGCACCGGCGGCGCCCGGCGGACAGCAACGCAGCGCGCTCGGCGGTTCGTTGCAGCAGAGCGCCTCGGGCGGCGCGCCAGCCAGCGGCGGTCTCGGTGACCTGTTCCAGGGCGGGCTCGGCAGCCTCGGCGGTCTCCTCGCGGGCGGCGCCGCAGGCAGCATCCTGTCCGGCGGCCTCGACAGCCTGATCAAGCAGTTCGATCAGAGCGGGCATGGTGAAGTGGCGCGCTCCTGGGTCGGCAGCGGACAGAACAGGGACATCTCCCCGAACGATCTCCAGCACGCACTTGGCGATGACACGATCAATTCGCTGGCAGAAGAAGCGGGCCTCTCGAAAGTCGAACTGCTACAGAGGCTGAGCAGCGAATTGCCCAATGCGATCGACCGCATGACGCCGCACGGGCGCGCGCCAACGGAAGACGAAATAACGCGCATGGTCTGACGCACCGATCAGGCGGCGGGCGCCGCCTCGTGCCGCGCCCGCCGCGCACCGTCACGCTGACATCGAGGGGCGAAACATGTTGTGGATTCTCATCGTCGGGCTCGTCGCCGGCATCATCGCGCGCCTGATCTCGCCGGGCCCAAACAATCCGAGCGGCTTCATCCTGACCATTGTGCTCGGCATCGCCGGGGCGTTCCTGGCCACCTTCGTCGGCCAGACCATCGGCTGGTACCGGCCCGACCAGGGCGCCGGTTTCATCGCCGCGACGATCGGCGCCATCGTCGTGCTGTTCATCTGGAACAGGCTGGTGGCGCGGCACGTGATATCCGACCCGGGCGTGCAGCAGCAGGGACGGCTGCAATAGCCGCGCGAGCGGCGCGCCGTCACATGACGTCGTGCGGCGTGTGTACTATGCGCCCTCGATCTCCTCGGTGACGATGTCGCCCTTCGGGCTCACCACCTCGTGGCCGACGCGCTTGGCGACGACGTCCTTGATGCGCGCGGCGACGCGCGCGTCGCGCCGCATCAGCGCGTGCAGGTCCTGCGCGTCGAGCACCAGGAGGTTGGTCCGCGACAGCGCGGTCGCCGTCGCCGAGCGGCGCGACCGCCGCAGCACCGCCACCTCGCCGAAAAACTGCCCTGTCCCGAGCCGCAGATGCTCGCCCCGCACGGCGATCTCCACTTCGCCCGCGGCGATGAAATACATCGAATGCGCCGTATCGCCGGCGCGCACGATCACCTGCGCCGGCTCCGCCACCTCGGCCCGCAACAGCTCCATGATGTCGGAAATCTCCGAGGCATCGAGCTCGGCGAACAGCGGCACGCGCGCAATCATGCCCCAGGTGACGATGAAATTGCGGCGGTGGATCTGGTCGGCGAAGGCGGTGGCGATGATGCCGACCGGCAGCGCCATCAGAACGAGGCCGAGAAAGATGGTCACGGTGGCGATCAGCTTGCCGAGCGGCGTGACCGGCACCACGTCACCATAGCCGATGGTGCCGATCGTCACGATCGCCCACCACATCGCGTCGGGAATTGTGCCGAGCTTATCGGGCTGCACTTTGGCCTCGGCGAGATGCATCAGCGAAGCCGCCACCACCGCCGTCCCGAGCGCGATGACGAGGCAGCCGAACAGCGAGCGCCGTTCGCGATAAAGCACGTCGAGCAGCGAGCGCATCGCCGGCGAATAGCGCGCGAACTTGAAGAACCGCACCATGCGCAGCACCTGCAGCACCCGCAGTTCGTCCGGCACCAGGAAGGCGAACCAGAACGGCAGCACCGCGATCAGATCGACGATGCCGGCCGGGCTCAGCGCATATTTCAGGCGCGCGCGCAGCGGCGGCAAATGCCGGTAAGGGCCGTGCTCGACCGCCGACCACAGGCGCAGCGCATATTCGACCGTGAAGACGACGAGCGACACATATTCGACCACCGCGAAGGCGACCGCATATTGCGCCGCGTAGGCGGGCACGGATTCAAGCGCGACGGCGATGAGGTTGACGATGATCAGCCCGACCAGCAGCCGGTCGACGAGACGGCTGGTGCCGTCGCCCACCGCCCCCTGCTCCAGCACCTGATGGGTGCGCCGGCGCAGCTCCTTCCACCGCTCGCGTGACATGGTCCCGGCGCTCCGTTCCGCAGGACCCCACCCTACGACGGCTGCGCCGCGCCGTTCTTGCGGTCGATCAATTGCCGTCCGGGGACTCGCCCAACTCGGCGCGGTCGAGGCGGGCAATTTCGGCGGCCCGCATTTCGGCGAGGCGACGCGAGACCGTCTCGTCCGGCAAATCGAGCGTCTCGAGCAACCGCGCGGCGAGCTGCAGACTGGCCTCGACCGCTTCGGGGATCACGCCGAGGGCGCCACGTTTGACCAGTTGCGCCGCATGCGCGTGGTCGGCGGCGCGGGCAAAGATGAAGGCGCGGCGATTGACGTGCCGCGCCGCCGCGACCATGCGCTCGGCCGCGTGCGGATTGTTGAGCGTGACCACGAAGGCGCGCGCCTGGGCGCCGCCGATCTTCTCCAGAAGTTCCGCGCGCGAGGCATCGCCAAAATAGGCCGGCCGCCCCATCGCCCGCATCCGCGAGACGGCGTCGCCGCTGGTGTCGAGACACAGATAGGCGACCTTCTCGGCTTCGAGCGCCTCCGCGATCAACTGGCCGACGCGGCCGCAGCCGCCGATCACGACATGGTCCGTGATGTCGAGGAGCTCGGGGCCTGGACCGTGCTCGGCGTGGTCCGCGACGGCCAACCGGCCGGCGTACTTGCGGCCGATAAGCGCCAAGAGCGGCGTCGCCATCATGCTCAGCGCGACCACCGTGACGGCGTCGCCGCCGATCCGCGGATCGAGAATCTTGGTCGCCTGCGCCGCGCCGAGCACGACGAAGGCGAACTCGCCCGCTTGCGCCAGCAAGAGCGCCACTTCGAAGGCGATGGCCCGCGGCACGCCGAAAGCCCGCGCGGCGCCGAACATGATGACGGTTTTCAGCGTCATCAGCACAACGACCGCGAGCAGGATCCAGCCGCCATCATTCGCCGCCATAACCGCATCGAGATGCGTGCCGACGGTGATGAAAAAGATGCCGAGCAGCAGCCCTTTGAACGGTTCGAGATCGACCTCGATGTGATGCCGCGCCTCGCTGTCGCTGAGCAGGAGCCCGGCGAGAAACGCGCCGAGCGCGACCGACAGCCCGGCAAATCCGGTGGCCACCGACGACGTGACCAGAATCAGCAGCGTCAGCGCCATGATCAGGTCGCGGCTGCCGGTGCGGACGACGAAATGCAACAGCGGCCGCAGCACGAAACGCCCGGCCAGCATGATGGCAACCACGGAGCCGAGCGCGCCGGCGAAGGGCGCGATCAGCTCGGTGATGCCGGTGGTGGCCTTCCTGTCGCCGCCGAGCAGGCCGACGATGAACAGGATCGGCACCACCATCAGGTCCTGGAACAGCAGCACCGACAGCGCGATGCGCCCGATGGAATGCGTAACGCGATGCTGCTCGGTGAGGAGCTGCATCACGATCGCGGTCGACGACAGCGCCAGGCACAGGCCCAGCACGATACCCGACGGCGGCACGCCGCCGGCGAAGCGCACGGTGAAGCCGATCGCCAGCGTGGAAACGATCACCTGCGCCAGGCCGACGCCGAGCACGTAGCGGCGCAGTTGCCAGAAGCGCTGCAACGACAATTCGAGCCCGAGCAGGAACAGCAGCATGATGATGCCGAGTTCGGCCAAAGGCTCGCCGCGCTCGGGGTTATCGAAGGTGATGTAGTGCAGCCAGGGATAATCGGCGGTGAGCCGGCCGAGCCCATGCGGCCCCAGGACTGTCCCGGCGATGAGGAAACCGAGGACCGTGCCGATCTTGGCGCGGTGGAACAGGGGCACAATGATCCCCGCCACCACGAGAAAGATGATGAGGCCTTTCAGATTCTCGGCATGCAGCACGTGTGTCGCCCTGGGAGTCGTGTTGTGCTTTGCATGTTGTCTGCCAGAACAGCGGAAGCGCCGCAATTCTCTCTGTCATTCCGGGGCGGCCGCCAAAGCCCGAAGGGCGAAGGCGGACGAACCCGGAATCCGGCCGCACACCGCCGCGCCACGTTCCGCATTCCGGGTTCGCGCCTCCGGCGCGCCCCGGAATAACTGAGCTAATACATCCGCACCGCGTAGATCGGCGGCAGGTGCGCGTTGACGAGTTGCCAGCCCTCGCCCGCGTCGTCGCTCACCCACAGATTGCCCGTAGTAGAGCCCATCGCGAGCCGCCGGCCCTCGGCATCGACATCGAGGCCGTGCCGGTAAATCAGATCGTAGGCGTCGCGCTGCGGAAGGCCGTCGCTTAAGGTCTCCCAGGTCTTGCCGCCGTCGCGCGTGCGGCTCACCGCGAGCGCTCCGCCGCGTGGCACCCGCAGTTCGTCCTTGATCGCCGGCACGAACCAGGCCGTCCCCGCCTCCCTCGGATGCGCGGCGACCGCGAAGCCGAAGTCGTCGCCGGGCAGCTTGAGCTGGGTCCAGGTGACGCCTGCGTCGGTCGAACGGAAAATGCCGTTGTGGTGCTGCATCCATATCGTGTCGGGCACCGCGGCACAGCGCGCGACCCGGTGCGGATCCTGGCTCTCGCGCGTGCCCGCCTGTTCCGGCGGCAGATAGGCGGCGACAAGCCCCTCGCCTTGCAACGTCCAGCTCTTGCCGCCGTCCATGCTCTCCCACACGCCGCCGCAGGAGATGGCAACGAAGATGCGCTTGGAGTCGCGCGGGTCCGGCGAGATCGAATGGATGCCGGCGTCGTCATAGCCGCCGCCGAACCACTTTGCGCGCTCCGGCACATCCCAGAGCGGCATCACCTGTTGCCAGCTTTCGCCGCGATCATCCGAGCGGAAGAGGCCCGCCGGAATCGCGCCGGCCCAGAGCCGGCCGGGCTCGTCGGCGCCGCCGGCCTCGAGCGTCCAGACCTGAAACAAGGCTGGTGCGCCGGCCGCATCCGAGGCGAAGGCCGGCGGCGGCAATTCCTTCCAGCTTTTGCCGCCATCATCCGAGCGATGCAGCTTGGCGCCGAAATGACCATGCTTGAGCATCGCATAGAGCGCACCGTCGCGCGCGTCGTGAAGTGCCGCCGTCACCGCCACGCCGGGAAAATCCGTGCGCTTGACCGACCAGCCATGTCCGTTGCGCGCGAGCGTGATCAGCCCCTTGCGCGTCGCCACCAACATCCGCTCCATGCCCTTATCCCCCTGAGAGCGCCTGCATCACGTAAAGTGTCGATTGCGGCGCGATCGTATGATTGAGCGCGGCGGCATGCGGCAGCCGCACGCCGTCGGCGAAGATGCAGACATGTTTACGTAAGCGTCCCTGCTCGTCGAGCACATAGGAGCGCACATGCGGCCGTTCAGCGAACACCGTGCTCAGGGCATCGCCGACCGTCGCGCCCGCGGCCTGCAACGGACCGTCCGGCACGACCTCACGCAGCCAACTGGTGAAATGCAATTGCGCCATGGCGACACCCGCTCTCATTGTCTGTATGGTAACGTGGCAGATTGAGGCGTAAAGCGCTGCCGCGCCGCCTGCCCCCTCCTCCATCCCATCGTTAACGGAACTTCGCGAGGCTCTTCGCATGCCGGACGTTTTGCCGCGCTTCTTCGTCATCACCGGCGGCCCGGGCGCCGGAAAGACCACGTTGATCGAGTCCTTGGCACGCGAAGGCTTCGCCGTGTCGCATGAGGCCGGGCGCCGCATCATCCGCGCGCAGCAGGCGGCGAATGGGCGCGCTTTGCCGTGGATCGATCCGCTCCTGTTCGCGCAAGCGATGCTCGCAAGCGACCTCGCCGCTTACGCGGCGATGCGCACCGCGGCGCAGCCGGTGTTCTTCGATCGCGGCATCCCGGATGTCATCGGCTATCTGCGGCTCGAAGGCCTCGATGTGCCCGCGCACATGCGCGCCGCGGCGCGCATGCATCGCTATCAGCCGCGCGTCTTCATCTGCCCGCCTTGGCCGGAGATTTATGCAACCGACAGCGAGCGCATGCAAAGCCCGGAGGTGGCCGAACTCACTTACCGCGCGATGGTCGATGTGTACACGGAGCTTGGCTACGCGCTCATCGACGTGCCGCGCGCGAGTGTCGAAAGGCGCGTATCGTTTGTTCGGGACTTTACAGAGAGGCCTGACATCGTTTGAGTGGCCTGAGGCTCTTTCCCCGTCGTCATTCCGGGGCGCGAGCGTCAGCGAGCGAACGCGGAATCCAGACACGGATGCTGTGCTCGCCTTCTGGATTCCGGGTTCCGGCCCGTAGCCTGCCACCGGGCCGCGCTTCGCGCGGACCCGTTGGGGCCGCCCCGGAATGACGGCCGATGTCATTACCGGGCTTGACGGAGGGTGTTGTTCGGCGCGTTCCGGAATGACGAATAGGCATGACTCTTCGCCCGTGTTCTTTGCGGCCCCGGGTAAGCCGTACTTCCTCTTCTGCCCTCTGCAATACAGAGGGGATGGCGCGCCGATGAAGCGCGTCAGGGGGTAGTCAGCGCATCATCTCTTTTGGAGATGATGCGGCGCCTCTCGGCGCGCCATCGCGGCGTCTGACGATGCAACGGGCCGCGCTTTTCGCTGACCGCCGATATATGGGCAGCCCAGTGTCAGCCAGCTCCTGGCGGGAGGTCTTAGTGCCTCCAGGCGGGGTCCGTCACCGCCCGGGAGCTGGGGAGGAGCGTTCGTCTCCCGCCCGCGGGCGCCGCATCCTGCTCCGCTTAATGACGCCTCATGAAGCGCCCTCCGTTGAGCAGGACGGGAAGGATTATAGTCAAGATAGGAATTTGGTCAAGAGGCTGGTCGGGCTATTTCCGTCATTCCGGCGCGTGAACGTCAGCGCGCGCGCCGGAATGACAGCAACTAGCCCTCCAGCGCGCCTTCGATCGCCTTCAAGGCCGCGTCGGCCTTCGAGCCGTCGGGGCCGCCGGCCTGCGCCATGTCGGGACGACCGCCGCCGCCCTTTCCACCCAAAGCTTCGGCGCCCTTGCGCACCAGCTCGACCGCGTTGAAGCGCTTGGTGAGATCGTCGGTGACGCCGACCACCACGCCCGCTTTGCCGTCCGGCGAAAGACCGACGATGGCGACGACGCCGGAGCCGACCTGCTTCTTGCCCTCGTCGGCAAGGCTGCGCAGGTCCTTCAAGTCGATGCCGGTGACGGCGCGCGCGAGCAGCTTCACGTCGCCGATGCTGCGCACGTCGTTCGCCGCGCCATCGGCCTTGCCGCCGCCGCCCATCGCCAGCTTCTTGCGCGCGTCGGAGAGATCGCGCTCGAGCTTCTTACGCTCCTCGAGAAGCGCGGCGACACGCGCCGGCATGTCGTCGGCCGGCGTCTTCAATTCGGCCGCGGTGTGCTTGAGCACCTGGATCTGATGGTTTGCCGCCTTGCGCGCGGCCTTGCCGGTGAGCGCCTCGATGCGGCGTACGCCGGCGGCGACGCCTGAGTCACCAAGCACCGAGATCAGCCCGATGTCGCCGGTGCGCTTCACATGCGTGCCGCCGCAGAGCTCGACCGACCAGCCCATCGTGTTGCCGTTGGGCTCGCCCATCGCCACCACGCGCACCTCATCGCCGTATTTCTCGCCGAACAATGCGCGCGCGCCGGAGGCGATCGCGTCGTCCTGCGCCATCAGCCGCGTGGTCACCGGCGCATTCTGCAAGACGATATCGTTGGCGATGTCCTCGACGCGCGCGAGCTCTTCCGCCGAGATCGGCTTGGGGTGCGAGAAGTCGAAACGCAAGCGGTCGGGCGCGACCAGCGAACCCTTCTGCGCCACGTGATCCCCGAGCACCAGGCGCAACGCCTCGTGCAGCAGGTGCGTGGCCGAATGGTTCTGCCGGATCGCCGCACGGCGCGCGTGGTCCACGTCGAGCAGCAGCGGATCGCCAACCTTCACGCTGCCTTCGCTCACCGTGACGAAGTGCGCGAACAGGTCGCCGGCCTTCTTCTGCGTCTCTGTGACGGTGAGGCGCACGCCCTCGCGGCGCATCTCGCCGGTGTCGCCGACCTGGCCGCCGGACTCGCCGTAGAATGGCGTCTGGTTGACGATGACGACGCCGCTCTCGCCTTTTTTCAGTTCCGGCACTTCCTTGCCGTCGCGCACCAGGGCCGACACGATGCCCTCGGCGCTCTCGGTCTCGTAGCCGAGGAACTCGGTGGCGCCGAGCTTTTCACGCAGCGCGAACCACACCGCCTCCTGCGCCGCCTCACCCGAGCCGGACCACGAGGCGCGCGCCTTCTCGCGCTGGCGCTCCATCGCGTCCGTGAAGGACGCGACGTCGACGCCGATGCCGCGCGCGCGCAGCGCGTCCTGCGTGAGATCGAGCGGGAAGCCATAGGTGTCGTAGAGCGTGAAGGCCGTCTCTCCGTCGAACATGTCGCCTTTTTTCAAGGCGCCGCTCTTCTCGTCGAGGATGGCGAGGCCGCGCGCCAGCGTGTTGCGGAAGCGCGTCTCTTCCAGCTTCAGCGTCTCGGTGATCAGCGGCTCGGCGCGCAGCAGTTCGGGATAGGCCTGGCCCATCTCGCGCGTGAGCGCCGGCACCAGGCGCCACATCAGCGGCTCCTTGGCGCCAAGCAGTTCGGCGTGGCGCATGGCGCGGCGCATGATGCGGCGGAGCACATAACCGCGGCCTTCGTTCGACGGCAGCACGCCGTCGGCGATGAGGAACGACGAGGCACGCAGGTGATCGGCGATGACGCGGTGCGAGGCCTTCTGCGGGCCCTCGCTGTCGACGCCGGTCAGGTCGGCGATGTGCCGGATCAAGGTCGCGAACAGGTCGATGGCGTAGTTGTCGTGCGTGCCCTGCAGCACCGCGACGATGCGCTCGAGGCCCATGCCGGTGTCGATCGAGGGATGCGGCAGGTCGATGCGCTTGCCGCCGGCAAGCTGCTCGTACTGCATGAAGACGAGATTCCAGATCTCGATGAAGCGGTCGCCATCGGCATCCGGCGAGCCGGGCGGGCCGCCGGGGATGTGTGCACCGTGGTCGTAGAAGATTTCCGATGACGGGCCGCAGGGGCCGGTGTCGCCCATCTGCCAGAAGTTGTCGGAGCCGGCGATGCGCAGAATCTTCTGGTCCGGCAGGCCGGCGATCTTCTTCCACAGGTCGAAGGCCTGATCGTCGTCGATATAGACGGTGACCAGGAGCTTATCGACCGGTAGCGCGAACTCCTTGGTGATCAACTCCCAGGCGAGCGCGATCGCGCGCTCCTTGAAGTAGTCGCCGAAGGAGAAGTTCCCCAGCATCTCGAAGAAGGTGTGGTGGCGCGCGGTGTAGCCGACATTGTCGAGGTCGTTGTGCTTGCCGCCGGCGCGCACACATTTCTGCGAGGTCGTGGCGCGGCTGTAAGGGCGCCTCTCGAGGCCGGTGAAGACATTCTTGAACTGCACCATGCCGGCATTGGTGAACATCAAGGTCGGGTCGTTGCGCGGGACCAGCGCCGACGACGGCACGACCTGATGGTCGTTGCGGGCAAAGAAATCGAGAAAGCTTTTGCGGATATCGTTGACGCCACTCATGGTGAACTGCTGCGCGAGCCCCTTTGGCCACTTTGGGGCGCTAAATCCCCATCCGGCTTGATGTTTTCGAGGGTCTATTTAGCGGCGGGGGTGCGCGAAGTCCAGGAAGGGGGCGCACGAGAGAGCCGTGTGCCCCGGATGCTGCGCAGTATGGAGCGCAGCGACATGCTGCGCTGCTGATCCGGGGCCCCGGTTTTTCACGAAAGCGGGGTCCCGGGTCTGCAGCGCGTCATGTCATGCCGCGCTGCGCCCGGGACACACGCCCCACTGGCAGGTCCTGAGACCAGACGCTTACCCCCAAGGCCCATCACTTCCGCCGTGACCCCATGGCCCGCTCGGGGCGCCGCTCCCCCAGGGACCATGCCCGCCGCCCGGCGCCGGCTGTCCCGCGCGGAACGCCTGCCCCATCGACGACGCCAATTGCTCGAGGGCGGCAATGCGGTTTTCGGTCGCCGGGTGCGTGGAGAACAGATTGTCCAAGCGCGCCCCGGACAACGGATTGACGATGAACAGATGCGCCGTCGCCGGGCTCTCTTCTGCGGTCTGGTTGGGAATCGCGTGCGCGAGGCTCGAAATCTTGGCCAGCGCCGCGGCGAGTGCGAGCGGTTCACCGCTCACCTGCGCGCCGAGATTGTCGGCGGCGTATTCGCGCGTGCGGCTGATCGCCATCTGCACCAGCATGGCGGCGAGCGGCGCCAGGATGACCATCGCGATCGTGCCGATCACACCCATTCCACTGTTGTCACGGTTATGGCCGAAGCCAGAGAACATGGCGAAATTGCCCAGCATGGAGATCGCGCCGGCGATGGTCGCCGTGATCGTCATGATCAAGGTGTCGCGGTTGGCGATGTGCGCGAGCTCGTGCGCGATGACGCCGGCGAGTTCGTCGCGGTTCAGGTTCTGCAAAAGGCCGGTGGTGATGGCGACCGCCGCATTCTGCGGATTGCGCCCCGTGGCGAAGGCATTCGGCTGCGGATTGTCCATGATGTAGACGCGCGGCGTCGGCAGGCCGGCGCGTTGCGCCAGCTCCGCGACCAGGTGGTACAGATCGGGCGCCGAGGCCGGATCGACCGCCTGCGCGCCGTGCATCGACAGCACCAGCCGGTCGGAATTCCAATACGTGAAGAGGTTCATGCCGGCGGCGATGACCAGCGCAATGATCGCGCCGCTGCCGCCACCGATCAGATAGCCGACACCCATGAACAGGGCGGTCAGCCCTGCCAGCAACATGGCCGTGCGCAGGTAATTCATCGGTCGCCTCCCCAAGCGCGGGGGCGCAAGAGCGACGCCCCGGCGCCCACCATGCTTCGGCCGCGATGTGGCAACCCGGAGGCAAGGCGCAAGAGCCGCGGACGTCATGACGCAGCGAGAGAGCGCCGTCAGGACGGGGCGGATACGGCGGTCAGCACAGAGAACCCGCACAGTCCGGCCGCCGGTCGCAGGGGTGCCCTACCCCGGCACCAAAACGCCTTCACCCCCGTCCTCGGTGGCAGCCGCTTTACGCAGCTGGGTGCCGACGGGGGTGAAGCACGCATTACATCCCAAGGTCACGCGGGACGCGTCGCGACACGTCATGCATGGGCAACAGCAGGCCGCCTCAACGGCCTGGCTTTCCGGGCTTGCCTGGCTTTCCAGGTTTGCCTGTCTTGGCCTCCGGCTTGGCTTTGCTCTTGCCCTCGGAACGGGCGCTGGCTTTGGCCTTGCCTTTGACCGTCGTCTTGGCCGCCGTCTTGGCGGCCGCGCGTGTAGTCACCGTCTCCTTGGCGACTGCCCGCTTGGCCGTCTTACGCGCATCGGCCTTGTCATCTTTGGCCTTCGGCGCGTCGTCTTTCACATCGTCGGCCCGATCGCTATTGGCCCGATCGGTAGCCGTCTCAAGGTTGGCAGGCTTGGGCAGGTCCGGAAGCGCCACGACGGTCTCGGTCTCCGAGATCGCGGGAGCGGCCGGTGCCGGGTCCAGGGCTGCGAAGGCTTCGACCGCTTTGGTCTCGGCCGTCTCGTCCCTGCCGGCTCCGGGCGGTTGGGTCAGATCACCACCGCCCGGCGTGCCCACATCCTTTCAAGCTTCGGCGGCCTCGTCGTCGTCCTCGTCCTTGCCGCTCTCGCCGGCCATGATCGCCTCGGCGATCAGGCCGGAATTCTGCCGCACGGCCGCTTCGATCCGCGCGGAGATATCCGGGTTTTCCTTGAGGAAGGTCTTGGCGTTCTCGCGGCCCTGGCCGATGCGCTGGCTGTCATAGGAGAACCAGGCGCCCGACTTCTCGACCACGCCGGCCTTGACGCCGAGATCGATCAATTCGCCGATCTTGGAGACGCCCTCGCCATACATGATGTCGAACTCGACCTGCTTGAACGGCGGCGCCAGCTTGTTCTTGACCACCTTCACGCGCGTCTGGTTGCCGATCACCTCGTCGCGCTCCTTGATCGCGCCGATGCGGCGGATATCGAGGCGCACCGAGGCATAGAACTTCAGCGCATTGCCGCCCGAGGTCGTCTCCGGCGAGCCGTACATCACGCCGATCTTCATGCGGATCTGGTTGATGAAGATCACCATGGTCTTCGACTTGTTGATCGACGCGGTGAGCTTGCGCAGCGCCTGGCTCATCAGGCGCGCCTGCGAGCCCGGCTGCACGTCGCCCATCTCGCCTTCGAGTTCGGCGCGCGGCACCAGCGCGGCAACCGAATCGATCACCAGCACGTCGATCGCGCCGGAGCGCACCAGCGTGTCGGCGATCTCCAGCGCCTGCTCGCCGGCATCCGGCTGCGAAATCAGAAGGTCGTCGGTGCTGACGCCCAGCTTGCGGGCATAGACCACGTCGAGCGCGTGCTCGGCGTCGACGAATGCGCAGATGCCGCCCTTCTTCTGCGCTTCGGCAATCGTGTGCAGCGCCAAAGTCGTCTTGCCCGAGGATTCCGGCCCGTAGATTTCGACGATGCGCCCGCGCGGCAGGCCGCCGATGCCAAGCGCGATGTCGAGCCCGAGCGAGCCTGACGAGATGGCCTCGATATCCATGGCCTTGTCGTTCTTGCCGAGCTTCATGACCGAGCCCTTGCCGAACTGGCGCTCGATCTGTGACAGCGCAGCCGAGAGGGCTTTGGACTTGTCCATGGACGATCCTTCGACGAGACGCAGGGCAGGCTGACTCATGTGTCGCGCTCCTTATGGCCGGGATTCGAGACCCCGACAACGACGGCTGCGCGGGGATTCGATGATGGGAACAACGTACACTATTTGTTCTAAGTTCGCAATATGTTCTTTTCAAAATGTCGGGTACTGGCCTGTTTCGACCCCTGGTGGCCTAATTTGAAAACGGCAGTGGCCTGTTTTGAATTGTAACGCATCAGTTCGATAGATTGGTTGTATCGTATATATCTACTACCTATTTTGTTCACGGCACCTGCGGCATAGTTTCGGAACCCCGACCGAGGGAACGACACTGCTGGCAATGGAGTGGTGCCTGCAAGATCAGAGACGGAAGCTTGAGCCTAGGCTTGAAGCC
>Ga0310811_10003204_pt1 | contig 20542 bp, 19 predicted proteins | sample YCmetagenome_FD_207642 | JGI IMG/M metagenome (GOLD analysis project Ga0310811, IMG submission 207642) | Soil microbial communities from experimental microcosm in Duke University, North Carolina, United States - YC | ecosystem: Engineered > Artificial ecosystem > Soil microcosm > Unclassified ...
TGTCATGCAGGATCAGCACCGGCCCATTGGTGGCCCTCACACGTTCAGCGCTCGCCTGGAAATGTCCGCTGAGGATATCGTGCTCGCTCACGCGATCATTCGACAGGAACCTGTACGCTGCCTTGGTTGTAGCCCAGGTTACCAGGTTTCGCGTCGAAGATGTGGGTAATTGCAAGGTTGGCTGGCCGCTTACCGTCGGCAAGCTCGGGCGGCGTGCTTCCGGCTGCGAGCGATCAGACGATAGTTGTCCACACCAGCAACTCATCGTGCGCCGAGCATGGCAACCAGTATGGTAGTGATTGTTCCATCCGGCGAGTCGTGAATTCGGCTCTCTTACTTCTTGCTGACAAAGTCGGCGATGGACGACGACGTTGTTTAACCCGCAACCATTTGGTCTTGACCCGAAACACAGCGGGCCGCTATGAGAGCCAGCGGTCAAGCGGGAGCGCTAAAGCTGCCGCAACTCCAACAAGGTCAAGTCGTATTTGATACACGCTAAATCGGACGACTGCTACAAGATGGCTAACATCCCGTCACGGCCCAACGGCGTCTGCCCATGTGGGGCAAGTCATCTTTTCCGGTGCGATATCGAAGCGCTGATAATTAGCGGATGTCACGACTTCAGTCTTCAGTGAAATTTTCTTGGGTACGGGCTCCTTGCGCAGAGACCGAACTGCCGCCATCACACCGATACATCCCTGCTTGAACCCGGAGTAGTTACCGCTAGCCAGCAGCTTTCCTTCCTTGATCAGATCAAACGCTTCCTTGCTGGCGGCAATACCGATCACTCGCGCTTTTCGGTTTGCCCCCTCCAAGGCATCAATTGCACCAATGGCCATCGCATCATTGGCCGCCAATATGCCGTCGATCTTCGGGTAGGTCTGGAGCAGGTTTTCCGTCACTTGCAACGCTTGCATCCTCTGATAGTTCGCAGGCTGTGAGCTCAAAAACTTAACATCAGGTGCTTCTTTTAATGCATCGTGGAAGCCGCGCATACGTTCTTCAGAGGTCAAGGTGCCTCTTACACCCTCCAGAATGACCACGTTTCCCTTTCCACCGAGCGATTTAAGAAGGACGCGAGCGGTTTGCAGACCCAACTGATAGTCGCTTGCGCCCACGAAGGTCACGAAGTCGCCCGACTGGGCCTTGTCGCCGACGTTAACCGTCGGAATCCCCGCTGCGTTGAGTTTTCTAATTCCCGGGCCCATTGCTTTGAAATCCACTGGAATGAACACGACCGCGCTTGGACGCTTAACGACGACGTCGTCAATCTGGCTCATCTGTTCCGGAATGCTGTCAGCCTGAGTCGGAACATAGTTCGTCAACGTCACGTGCATTTTGTCGGCGGCACTCCGCGCGCCCAATCGAACGCTTTCGAAGTAAGGGTTCGTCTGATTCTTGGTGAATAGTGCAATGCTTTCTTTGTCAGCATAAGCGACGCTGCCGTACGCGCAAAGCACGAACACCATGAAGCGGCTGTAAACGTTTTTCATATCTGTCTCCTCATTGAACATGTGGATCTACGGCTTACATCTTCGCGCCTCGACCTTTCGTGCCACTAATGGCACAACATAGGCAGGCGTTTACCGCAATGTCAGAGATGCTTCCGACACACGCGGTCTCCATACGTTCACGTCCATAGCAGGACTTCCTCGTTTGGGGCTTTTTCAGTCCTGAATCAACAGGGTCCATTGGAACGACCCGGGATCGCAGGTTCGTTCGAGCCTGCACATTTCGAGACTTGCCGCGCCGCACGGGAAAAGCCACGGGGGCGACTTTCAGTATAGGAATGTAATGGCAGCGTCCCGACGTTAAATTCCTTTTCGCTCAACACGTGACTCCTGTCTTCCTCTTTGCGGCAGAGGAGCCAGAGCTTTTGCAACAAACGCAGATACTGTCTCGCGCGATCACAGTAGCTCGCAAGCATCCTCGAATGCGAGTCTTGGCAAGCGCCCCATCACCTTCGATCGATCACCGTAACCGATATTGCAGAGAAAGTTGACCTTGAAGCCGTCTTCGGGGAAGAACTCCTGATTCACCTTTTGTGCATCGAAGCCGGACATCGGTCCACAGTCCAGACCCAACGCTCGAGCCGCCATGATCAGGTAGGCGCCCTGCAGCGTGCCATTGCGGAAAGCCGTGCTCTCAATCAATTCCTGCTTGCCTTCGAAAATGGCCGCCGCATCCTGCTTGTGCGGAAACAGTTTTGGCAGTTGTCGGTAGAACTCCACATCATGAGCAATGATGGCGCACACCGGTGCAGCTCGAGTCTTGTCCACGTTGCCCGGCGACAGCGCAGGAATCAGGCGTTCTCTCGCCCGCGGTGTATGTAGAAACACTATGCGAGCGGGACTGGTATTCATGCTGGTCGGCCCGTATTTCACGATTTCGTATAGCTCGCGCAATTGAGCATCGGAAACCGGACGATCGAGCCACCCGTTTTGGCTACGCGCTTCCCTAAAAAGCAAGTCAATCGACTTTTCGTCAAGTCTGTTCATGGTTCAAATTTTCCGTTGTTAGATTTACTGGATTGGTTACGTGTTCCGGTTTAGCGGCACCGTCCAAACGCTTAAGAAATAGTGCGGCCACTATCGATTTTCAGATGCGAGCCGGTCATATGCGGCGTCAGATCGCTGAGCGCGAAGGCCACCAGCCATCCGAGTTCTTCCGGCTCCGTCACTTCCTGCAGCGGCAACACACTTGCCGCCTTCTCCAGATAGCCGGGAATGGCTCGAAGAGGCGGCGTTGCGGTCTGCCCAGGAACCAGTGTATTGACTCGAATTTTGTACTTGCCCAATTCGAGCGCCAGTGCCTCCATCATCGCGTGAACCCCACCTTTGGATGCCACATAGGCCACCGCATTCGGGATGACACGCACAGCGGTCGACGAACCGGTTGCAATCAACGAGCCGCCGCGACCTTGCTTGATGAGGATCCTTGCGGCGTGCCAGAGCGTCTGGAACGTACCGGTCAGGTTCACCGCGATGATGCGGTCCCATTCCGCCAACGTAAGCTCTTCGAACGGAGCGAGGGAAATGACGCCAGCATTGGCGACCACGCTCGTGAGTTCGCCAAAGCGGCTACAGGTGAATTCGAACATCGCCTCAATGGCGGAAGGTTGTCGAATGTCGACCTGAAAGTCGATGATCTGACCGCCGCTGGACAGGTTCGCGTGGCTCACTGTTTCCTTGAGGCCTGCAGCGTCATAGCCTGCCGCGCACACCTTTGCCCCCAGGTTCGCACATTGCAACGCAACCGCCCGGCCAATGCCCGATTCCGCGCCCGTCACCACAATACTTTTATCTCGGAGATCTATCATGTTGGCTTACCTTGTCATTCGGTTTTAGTCTTCCGTTTGCTTGATGCTGGGTCTTCACACGGCCGTGTGGTACTGTTTAGGCACCCACGTTCCATCGAGTTTCAGGCCATTCTTGCCATTTGCGCGAAGCACAATGGCGTCGCGCGACTTATAGGCGAGTTGCCTCATTTCCTCAAAATTAACACCCACTAACTTTCCGTCGCGCTTGACCACATTGCCATTGACTAGCACCGTATCGACCAGGCCCGGGTGGCAGTTGTAAACGAACTGCGCAATGGGGTTGTTAAGCGGGGTCATTTCGAACGAGTCCGTTCGGATCATGATGACGTCGGCCTGCTTGCCGGGCGTAAGGCTACCGATCTTCGCCTCCAGTCCACATGCTTGCGCGCCCCGTATCGTTGCGAACTCCAATACGTCGCGGCATGTCGTCTGCATTTCGTCGACGCAGGCCTTGCCGGCATTGCGAGCCTCTTCGTTGTCGAAGCCGCGCTGCGTGCCGAGCGCCGCACGCATTGTGCCGAACAGGTGACCACCGTTCGAACTGCAGACGTCGATCGAAAGACTTGGCTTGATACCTGCCTTGATCAGCCGACCGGTTGCTGGCCAGCCATGACCCATCTGCAGTTCGATATCAGGCGCGATAGAAGCCGTGCAGCCGGCGTCGGCCAGCATCTTCAGCTCATCATCCGCCAGCGAATTGCAATGCACGCACGTCAGCTTCGGCGACAGCATGTCACGTTCGGCAAGCGCGGCGATTGGACGTCCTTTGCCCCATTCGCCATCGCCAAAGTGACAGGAAATGCGCAGATCGAGTTCATTGGCCAGTTGCCAGTCGCGCTCGGTCACCTCCATGGTGGCGAACTGATTGCCACGGGCGGCGAGACACAGCGTCACGAGGCCGTTATCGCTCGCGAGGCGTCCGCGGCGCAACCGTCTGACGTCTTCCCGTGGATGATCGACGTGACTGACTACCTGATAGTGTTGATGGCCGCCGCCGTGACCAAACACCACACGTGCCCCGGTTGCGACCAACGCGTCGACTGCGGCATCTGTATGTTCCGGCGTGTTCAGGTTGTGGCACCAGTCAAGCATCGTCGTGATGCCCGAACTCAACGCCTCCAGTGTGCCTAGCAGATTTCCTGCGTAGGTATCCTCCGCGGTGTACAGCTCGCTGATCGTGCCGTGCAAGCCTGTGAAGTAATGCGAGAGGCTCCAGTCGGAAGCGATATTCCTGAACAACGACTGCCATGTGTGACGATGCGTGTCCACCAGGCCCGGCAGGACCATGAAGTTGCTTGCGTCGATGACTTCCGCGTCCTCCACGCCTGGGATCGATTCGGCAATCGCAACGATACGGCCGTCCTCGATCAGCATGTCACCACGGCTGAACTCACGAAGTTCGGGGTCCATCGTCACGATGACGCCGCCCTTGATCAATATCTTCTGTGGCTTCACAACCGTCTCCTTTTCATTGTGTAGTTTCGAGTCTCGACGCGAAGGGCCCGACCTTCCCAAGGATCCGGTCGGCGGCGTGTTCGGCCACCATCAGTGTCGGGAGGTTGGTGTTGGCGCTGGGGATCGCGGGCATGATCGACGCATCCACGACGAACAGGTTTTCGACGCCATAGACCTGGTAGCCGGGATCGACTACCGCGCGCGGATCATCGGCGCGACCCATTGCGCAGGTGCCAACGGGGTGTCCCATTGGTGCAATCGACGCCAGCAGATCGGCGTCTGAAATCGCGCTGTTATCGCCGTCCTTGGCGAGTGGCTTGCCATCTGCCATCGCCCGGCCGATCGCAAACCGCCGCACGGGTCCTGGCGCATTGAGGGCAATCTTCGCCGCGGCCGCCAGCAGCGTGCCCTTTACACCGGGCCTGTTGAACTGATTGACGGCCATGCCGGAGGGCAGCAAAAACGCTTCGCCGAAACTCGCCGCAACCTCGGGTTCAGCTAATAGCGACTGGGCGAGCCTCGCTGCCATGACCACTCTTTGGGCGTCGCGCGAATCGCTGAGCATGCGGAAGTCGACTCGTGGACTGACTTCCGGATCGGCGCTGGCAAGCGTGACCGCGCCCAGCGAAAAAGGCGAATACAGCGCGGACGCGACCATGGCGACGTTAGTGCCGAACGAGCGGGCGCTCACGCGGCCAAGCATGAACAGGAACAGATCGCTAGAGGGACAACCATGGATTCCTGATGATGAGCGCAGACCCGCGACGGCGAATCTGCGCAGATGCGGCGCGAGCCGGCCATCACGCGGCAACGTGAGCGCATAGAACTGGTAGCCGTGGTTCTGCAGGTTCCGGCCAACCCCTTGCCGATCCACGACGACCGGGATGTCCAGCCGCGTCAGTTCATCTGCGGGACCGACGCCGGAACGCAGCAGGATGGCGGGTGAATGAATCGCCCCTGCCGAGACGACGACACGCTGCGCGCGCAACGTCGTTACCTGGCCTTGGCGGTTAGCCTGCGCACCCACCACCCTGGCGCCTTCGAACTCCAGTCTCGTCACCGTGGTCCCGGCCATGATGGTCAGGTTCTTGCGGCTGCGCACTTCTGCCGTCAGATAGGAACGTGCGCTGGTGGAGCGAACATGGGCATCGCGGCTCACAGGCATTGCAAAGAAGCCATCGCGGGGCGTCTCGTTGATATCCACTACATAAGGGTAGCCCCGGGAAGCGGCTGCCTGTCGCATGGCGCCGACAAACACCGGCCACTCCGCCTCCGGCATGCGGCGAATTGGATAGGTTCCCTTTGAATCCTGCTCCCGGTCGTGGTCGCTTTCAATCCTCCGGAAGTACGGAACGACTTCGTTCCATGACAGACCCGCAGCGCCGGCCGCCACCCAGCGCTCGTAATCGGAGGGCACGCCGCGCAGCGCGAACATACCCATGATGCTCGACCCTCCGCCCATGATCCGCGCTTGTGGGTAAGGACGCGGCGCCTGTCCTTCGACCACCGTCGCCTGAAGTCCGGGCCAGAAGTAATGCGGATTGAGCGTGGAGCGCGGAAACGTATCGTCGATGTCGGCTGGCGTCCGCTCGGGCGGCGTATCGTCTCCCGCCTCGACCAGCAGCACGCTGTGTTCACCGCTTTCGGAGAGGCGCGCCGCGAGCACGGCGCCCGCACTGCCGCCGCCGATAACCATAAAATCGAACCTCATCATGCCTCCTGGCGCTAGTCGATACCGCTGCCTGACCAGGCGCGCGCAAGCAATTCCGACAATGCCTGTTGATCGAGAGCACGCGGATTGCGATAAGGGTTGGTCATCACCTGCGCGACCGCCGTCGCCACCCCTTCGTGCGGCATGCCGACATCGCGCAACGCAAGCGGAATCGAACATTGACGTTCCAGCTGGAGCAGTGTCTGCACAGGATCGTCAGTATTCATTGCGCGACGCAGATGCGTCATGGCCGCTGGGACCTCGGCAGCGTTATAGGCGAGCGCGTAGGGCAATACGATGGCGTGCGTCTCCGCATGCGGTAAATCGAACAGGCCGCCCAGGGTGTGGCACAGCTTGTGATGAAGACCCATCGTCGTGGCGCCCAGACAGCACGCGCACAGCCATGCGCCCGTCAACAGTTCGGCGCGCGCGTCGGGGTCGTCGGTCGTGCGGATCACACGTGGCAATGCGCTAACAATGGCGCGTACTCCCTCCTCCGCCGTCAACGAGATGATCGGATTGGTGTCGGGTGCATAGAGCGCTTCGACCGCGTGAGCCATTGCGTTGAGCGCCGAAGTCGCCGAGACGGTCGCCGGCAGCGACAAGGTCAGATCCACGTCGTAGATCACCACCTCCGGCAGCACTTTCGGACTGCGCTGGGTCGTCTTGAGGCCATTCTCCGTTTGACCGAGAATCGGCGTCATTTCGGAGCCGGCGTAGGTCGTCGGCAAGACGATCTGCGGCAGATCAGTACGCAGTGCGATGGCTTTGCCGAGACCTGTGGTCGATCCGCCGCCCACGGCCACTACACCATCAATCTTCTGCTCGCGCACCACTGCGAGCGCACGTTCGGTCACGTCCACGGGTGTGTGCATCGTCGCAGCGGAGAAGACGGCCACTGCGCGCTCGCCCAACAAGCTCTGAATTCGCTCAGCCAGCGATGTTTGTTGCGGCGTGCACAAGACCAACACCCGCCGCAATCCCAGGCGGTCCACCTCTTCCGGAAGGCGCGCACTGGTCGCGCTTCCGAACACGACACGCGCGGGTTGCACTTCATAGACGAACGAATGCTGCATAAAAACTCCTGGACTCACCCGACGTCACATGCCAAAAACACTATGCGCCGCAGCCGGATATAGATCCAGGCGAGGCGGTGTGAAGAACTCGATAATCTCGCACTCGTCCACATACAGCACCTCGTGCTCGACGTCTTTGGGAATCAGGATCAGATCGCCCGCCACACACGTTCGTTTCTGATCGGCAATGCGGAAATCCATGCGCCCTGAGATCACCCAGGTAATCTGCTCGTTGGGATGCGAATGCGCGGCGGTGTACGTGCTCGCCTTGATCTTCGACCAGACCACCATTCCCTCGCGTCCCGTCAGCACCTTCTGGATCATTTCCGCCTTGTTCACTTGTTCCGGAAGGTCCGACTGCTTGAAAAACCCGGGCTGATCGATCGATACGGATACTTCTGACATGACTGTTTTCTCCAACGTGTTGATGGTTGACATAAAGGAAATCTACGTACTGCTGCTGCTCACCCTACCCGCTTGTAAAACCGGTGGATGTGCACCGCACTCCACAGGCCGAGGTCAAAGAAGGGATCGTCCCGGTTGAACGATTCAACCTCGCTGCGCGATTCAGCTTCGACGAGAAAGAAACTTCCGTTCATCTTTTCGCCCGCGTCGTCCATCAATGGGCCGGACATCACCACATTGATCGGCCTTGTCTCGAGATAGGCACGGTGACGCGCAATATGCGCCTCACGAAGCGCCAGCGAATCGGGTTTGTCGGTGCAGTAAATAATCCAGTGCATCTCTTTGCTCCTGAAGTTTTAGCCTGACTTTACAGAGATCATTTGGCGACCGCGTCTGCCCACGTCGGGCAAGTCATCTTCTCCGGCGCGACGTCGAAGCTCTGATAATTGGCGGATGTCACAACGTCCGTCTGCAGCGAAATTTGCTTGGGTACAGGCTCCTTGTGCAGCGACCGCACTGCTACCATGACGCCAAGGCATCCCTGTTTGAAGCCGGAATAGTCACCGCTGGCAAGGAGCTTCCCCTGCTTGATCAGGTCAACCGCTTCCTTGCTCGCATTGATACCCACTACCTGTGCCTTCCTATTCGCGCCGTCCAGTGCATTGAGCGCGCCAATCGCCATCGCATCATTGGCGGCCAATATGCCGTCCACTTTCGGATAGGTCTGCAGCAGGTTTTCCATGACCTGAAGCGCCTGCATCCGCTGGTAGTTGGCGGGCTGCGAACTCAAGACCTTGACGCCTGGCGCCTCCTTCAATGCATCGTGGAAGCCACGCATGCGCTCCTCGGATGTCGACGTGCCCCGCACGCCTTCGATAATGATGACGTTGCCCTTACCGCCCAGCGACTTCAGCAGATAGCGCGCGGTCTGCAGTCCGAGCTGATAATCGCTTGCGCCGACGAACGAGACGAAGTCCCCGGACTGGGCTTTGTCGGCGATATTGACCGTCGGGATCTTCGCTGCATTCAGTTTCGCGATGCCTGGGCCCATGGCCTTGAAATCGACGGGAACGAACACGACCGCGCTGGGGCGTTTGACGATCACGTCATCGATCTGGCTCATCTGTTCGGGGATGCTGTCCGCCTGGGTAGGTACATAGTTGGTCAGCGATACGTGCATTTCCTTTGCCGCGCTCTGCGCTCCCAACCGGATACTCTGGAAGTACGGATTGGTCTGATTCTTCGTGAACAATGCAATGCTTTCGTTATCCGCGTGTGCGGCGCTGCCGAAAAGGCAGAGCGCCAGCGCCACTGCGTTCCTCAAAATGTTCATCTTTGTCTCCTGTCGACCGGAGTTAGCGCCTTAGCGCTTAGTCCGGTCCCATGCAATGTGATTTCCGATTGAAATAATTTGCACGCTTTTACAAATGTCCGGGCTGGCCGCACGCCTCCTCAAGCCACGCAATGATCGCCGTTTCATCCGCGTCGGGCCCGCTCTTGCGCATTGCTCCGAGGTACATTTGATGCGCGAGCCCCGCCAGCGTCAGAACGACACCCGTGGACTTGCCCCATTCGAGCGCTCCGGCAAGCCGCTCCGCTGTCTGGCCGCAACGCGCCGCGACCGAGAAGTCGCGTCTGGTCACTGCAGGTGTATGGTGTTGAATCAGCGGCGAACCAATTGCGCTTGTCTCCATGACGTCCAGCATCATGGTCCAGTCAAGTCCAACCGCCTCGCCGAACACCAGTGCCTCTCCCCACATCGCGATCGAGACACCTCTCATCACATCGAGGACCCGCATCATCGCCCGCGCTTCCTCGTTCTGCCCGAGATAAAAGACCTTCGAGGCAAAGCATTCAATCAGCGAGCGAACCGCATCGAACACTTCCTGCGGCCCGCTCACCATTGCGGTAAACGATTCAGACGCATCCCCCGACGACGGCGCTTGCGTGACAGGTGCACGCAAATAGCTGACGCCCGCGGTCTGCGCGGCCTCCGCAAGCTGACGTGAAACCTCTTCGCCGACGTGACTCGAATCGATGTAAACGAATCGAGGCCATGCGCCGCGCAAGACACCATGTGGTCCCAGTGCAACCTCACGTAGTTCCGCTTCGCTCGCACAGGTAGTGATGACCGCGTCGAAATCTGCCTTAGTATCGGCAAACTCGGACCAGCTCACACTGGTCACATTGATGCCGGCACGTTGCGCCAGCTTTGCCCGGCGCGATGCCGCTTCGCTCTTCCCGATCCATGCCACGTTTTGCAGTGTATTAGCCATGGTAGTTACTCAAGGGTGGTCGGTTTGTTTCCTGACCGGATTGCGCGCAGGTCTGATTTCGTCAGAAATCCGCATCTATGCGCGCGCTTCCTGACGCTGACGGCTCAACGAATCCACCAGCACCGCAATGATGATGATCGCGCCGGTCACGAACGGCTGCCAGTTCACGTCAATGTTCAGCAGGTTCAGACCGTTGAGCACCAGCGTCAGCAGCAAGGCGCCGATCAGCGTCCCGAATGGTGTTCCGACGCCACCGAAGAGCGAGGTGCCGCCAATCAACACTGCGGCTATCGCGGGCAACGTCAGCGGTGCGCCGATGTCACCCTCGGCGGAATTCAGGCGTGCGAGGAACACGAGGCTGGCGAGTCCCGCCATCAATCCACTCAACGTGTACACCAGCACCAGCCGGCGCTTGATCGGAATGCCTGAGAAGCGCGCGGAAACCGGATTCGAGCCAATCGCATAAACCTGCTGGCCGTAGATCGTGCGATTGGTGAAGAGTGCGGCGAGTCCAAGAAAAATCAGCATCAGATAGACGGGGACCGGAATCGCGAACAGGTAACCACTGCCGAGTTGCCGGAAGCCGTGCGGGAATCCGTAGATCGTATTGCCAGCCATGTAGTAATACGTGAGGCCATTGATCAGCCACATCATTCCGTACGTCGCGATGAACGACGGCATACGCAGCAGCGCGACCAGTACACCGTTGACCCCCCCTATCAGCGTTCCGCAGGCAAGTGCGACGACAGCACCTTCGAGCGGCGATCCGGTTGCCTTGATGATGGTCCCGGCAAGGCACGCAGAGAGCGCCACGTTCGCGCCAATCGACAGATCGATGCCGGCCGTGAGCACCACCAGCGTCAGCCCCGATGCCATCAGAAACAGAAGGCTAGCCTGGCGGAAGATATTCAGCAGGTTCGCCTGCGTGAAGAACACGTCCGATGCGAGCGACAGTGCGAGGCCGATCGTCAGCACCGCCGCTATTCGCGACGCAAACTTCGAGACGTTTTCGCCGGGCTTAAGTGAGTTCAGGACCGAGCTCATTTGGTTTTCCATCCTTCAATCAGAAGAGCCAGCAGGACGAGCACACCGACACACGACACCTGCACCGAAGACGGCACGCCGACGAGATTCAAACCGTTGCGCAACATGCCGATGGTCAGCACGCCGAGCAGTGTGCCCGGCAAGCCGCCATTGCCCTTTTCGAACGAGGTCCCGCCAACGATCACGGCGGCAATCGCGTCGAACTCCATGCCAAGCGACGCGGTAGGATGAGCGGTGCTCATGCGCGCCGTCAGCAGAACCGCACCAATGCCAAACATTGCACCGGCGAAGGTATAGATCGCGATGAGCCACGCCTTTGCCGATACGCCCGCGAAACGCAGCGCCTCGGGATTTCCGCCAATGGCACGCGCATAGATACCGAAGCGGCTGCGATAAAGCAGTATGTGATTGAGCGCATACGCGACGATAGCGAAAATCAGCGGCGCGGGGATGCCTAGCAACGTGCCGCCGTACAGCGCAGGAATCACCTGGCCAATATCGGTGATGCTCTGGCCACCGCTGAAGATCAAGGCCAAGCCTTGAGCCATCCCCATCGTGCCCAGCGTCACGACGAACGGCGGCAGACGCAGCCACGCAACCAGCGCGCCGTTAAAGAGGCCAAACAGCGTGCCGACTCCGATCGCCGCGACGATTCCGAGCCATGTATGGCCGCCTGCCTGCATGACGCAACCCAGTGCGACGCTGCTGGCGGCGGCCACCGCACCCGCTGATACGTCGATGCCCTCGGTCAGAATAACGAAGGTCATTGGCAGCGCGAGCAACAACAGGATCGACGCCTGCGAGCCAATGTTGATCAGATTGGCGCCCTCGACAAACTGCCTGTTGAGCAGGGTGAAGACCGCAAGGATGGCAACCATCATGTAGGCGACGCCTGGGATGCGACCCGCGGTCGCTGTCCATGGACGCGTCTGTGGCATTGCCTGAACGTTATGCATCGTGCATCCCCAGACTAAGCAGGTTTTCCTCGGAGAGTTGCTCACGGGCGAGATGCCCCGCGACGCGTCCCTCACGCATCACGTAGGCGCGGTCACATACGTGAACGATCTCCGGCAACTCCGAACTGATCAGCAACACGGCAGCGCCGTCTTCAACGAGCCGCGCGATCAGCGCAAAGATTTCCGCCTTGGCGCCGACGTCGATACCGCGCGTCGGCTCGTCGAAAATGAAGAGGCGTGCACCCGTTGCGAGCCATTTGCCAATGACGATCTTCTGCTGATTGCCGCCGCTCAGGAACGCCGTGCGTCGACCGAGCGTGGGCGTGGCAATGCGCAGGTCGGTGACCATCTTGCGTGCGAAGGTGCGAGCCACGCCGGGTCGAAACCAGCCGCCCGGGAACATGTTCGCAAGCCCCGAGAGCATCAGGTTGTCGCCCACCGAACGTGTTACGGCGAGGCCTTCCTGCTTGCGGCTCTCGGGGATCAACGCCATGCCGAGTTTGACGGACCGGTCCGGCGCGCCGCGACGGCGCTTGCCGAACACCTCGACTTCGCCGTTAGTCACAGTATCGATACCGAACGCTGCCCGCGCGACCTCCGATCGTCCTGAGCCCACCAGACCCGCGAGGCCGACGACCTCTCCGGCGCGCACTTCAATGGTCACGTCCTGGATACCATTAGGCGAGCTTACGTTTCGCATCGACAGGCCCGGCACGCCCGGGTTTTCGCAGAAGCGCCTTGCGTACGTCAGGTCGACGTCGCGACCCACCATCATCCGCACAAGATCTGCCGGTGTGGCTTCGGCGGGGCGTGTCGCTCCGACCATACGTCCGTCGCGCAACACGGTGATGCGGTCGCCAAGCGCAAACACTTCGCTCATGCGGTGCGAGATGTAGACGATCGCCACGCCTTTGGCCTGCAACATGCGGATGACTCGAAACAGATTGTCGGTTTCGCGCTCGGAGAGCGGAGCCGTGGGCTCGTCCATCACAAGAATCCGCGCATTCTGCGAAAGGGCCTTCGCGATTTCGACCATCTGTTGCTGAGCGACGCCCAGCTTGTGAACCGGCGTATGCGTGTCCTGCTCGAAGCCGAGCAGACCAAGCACTTTTTTCGCTTCACGGTGACTACGCGCATTGTCGACAGTGCCGGGCAAACGCCCGGCAAATTCGCGTCCTATGAAGATGTTCTGCGCAATGTCCAGATAGGGGACCAGCGAGAACTCCTGATAAATGACTGCAAGCCCTAGCGCCTGAGCGTCTTTCGGCGAGTCGATCCGAACCTGCTTGCCTTCATGGAAGAACGCGCCTTCGTCGGCCTTGTAGACACCGCTCATGACTTTCATCAGCGTCGACTTTCCCGCTCCGTTTTCGCCGAGCAACATATGGACTTCGCCTGCGCGCACCTCGAAAGTCACGCCGTCCAACGCGCGTACACCCGGAAACTGTTTCGCGATTCCGCGCAACTCCAGCAGTGGTGGTTGTGCGGCGGGCGCAGCCAGTGTGCCACCAGTCGCGGCGCTCACGGATGAATCATTCGGTTGCATTCCGCTGCGCTCGAACGGCACCGCACTGCGCAATGCGACAAGATTGGGGACGTTGCGATTCACGTTCATACCATCCCCGAAATCGTCTCGACCTGTTTGACGAGGGCGATGTAGTCGTCCTCTCCGCCACCAGTGGAAATCAGTTGCTGGAATAGCGAGCGCACGGCAGAGGTCAGATACAGCGGCACATGACTCGCCGCCGCGCAATCGAGTATGAGATCGACATCCTTGGTTTGCAGAATGGCGGACATGGTCGGCGAGAAGTCGCGTTCCCTGAGCGGCGGCACCTTGTATAGCACCATGGGCGACGCCACGGAACTCGACGCGAGCACATCGAGCATCTGCGACCAGTCAAGGCCGCTCTTGCGTCCGAGGGTTAGCGCCTCGCCAATCATTCCCGAAGACACGGAGATCATCAGATTCACCGCGAGCTTCATCAGGCGCGCCTCTTCACCTTCGCCGAGATAGAATTCGCGCCGGCCGATGCAGCGGATCAACGGCAAAACTTCGTCGAAAGCGTCACGCGGCCCGGATGCCATCACAACCAGCGCCGCGGCCGCGGCAACCACTCCATTGCCGGACACGGTGGTACGCAGATAGCGGACACCACGCTGGGCCGCTGCAACCGCGACCGCGGCCGAAACCGCAGGCGACACCGTGCTGGTATCCATGTACACGATATTTCTGCTAGCACTGTTGACGACGCCTTCGGCACCCAGCGCTACCTGGCGAAACACCGCGTCGTTTGGCAAAGAAGTCAACACCACATCCGATTCACTGACCGCTTCCGCAATCGAACCCGCGCGCATCGCACCGCGCGAAACGAGCGTTTCAAGCCGATCCTGCGCGCGATCGAAAGCGGTCACGGTATGACCTGCTTTCAGCAGATTCGTGGACATCGGCATTCCCATGTTGCCGATACCAATGAACCCGACGCGTACGGCGCGCTTCGCATCACTCATGACGTAGCTCCTCAAACCAGAGAGAACAGATATGCAACGCTGCGCGCTAGTGCGCGGCAAGTAGTTGGCTCAGACCACCGGCAATGCGCCGACCAGATTCGCCGAGTTCCGCGAGGCGTTCATCGAGCGACGGGAAAGCAAGGTGACCGCCGAGTTTGCGAACTTGACCGGCAACCAGCACTGTGTCGACATTCGCAAGGCTGGCCTGCATCACCACACTCGCCACGGGATCGTGCAACGGCCTCATGTTCAGTGTGTCAGCACGAATCAGCACCACGTCTGCCTGCTTGCCGGGCGTCAGCGAGCCCACGCGGTCTTCAAGACCGAGAGCGCATGCGCCGTGTATCGTGATCCAGCCCAGCGCGTCATCGCAGGACACGGTGGACGTTGATGGCAACTGACCGTGCGCCTTGCGAGACCCGGCGTTGTCGAGCGCGCGCTGTGAGGCCAGCGCCATTCGCGCAGCCGAGAACATGTCGCCGGATATGATCGACTCGAGATCGGTGCCAAGCGAAGGCGCGTGACCGGCATCACGCAGCCGGCCGGTGATGGAGTGCCCGTGTCCTTGCGTCATCTCCGTCTCCGGCGTGAGTGAGAACGTCACGCCGCGATCGAGCATCATCCTCAACTGCGCATCGCTCAGGTTATTACCGTGCACGATGTTGTTGTTCGAGCCGAGCAGACCCGCCTCGGCCAGACGTTCCCAGCCGTCAGGTGTCCTGGGTTCGAGCCCGGCGCAATGCATGCTGGCAACCAGCTCCATTTCGCGTGCCAGTTTGAAGTCGTGAACGGCGACGTCATAGGTCGAATAGTGCGGACCGAGTATCGCCATGCCGAGCGTCACCAGGCTATTGCGGCCCGCCAGACGGTCTCTCAGCAAGCGTTCGATTTCGCTTCTCGGGTGAGGAATTTCGCTGAAATGCTTCTGCCCCGCTTTCGGGTCGGGCTTCGGTGAACCGTGAAAGAACACGCTGCGGATTCCAGACTCGAGCAGCCCGTCGATTGCGCGGTCGGTGTACACCTGCGTCGGATTGTTGTGGCACCAGTCACCGAGGGTGGTCGTGCCGCAATTTAACTGATTCAATGCGCCGACGAGCGTGCCGATATACAGATCGTCTGGTGTAAACAGCGTTGCAAGTCCCGCGTGCACGTTGCGAAAGTACTGCGGCAAGGTCCAGTTTGCCGCAAGGCCACGCATCGCGGTTTGCCATGTATGCATATGCGCATTGATGAGACCGGGAATCACAATGCAGCCGCGCGCGTCTATCAGCTCGGCGTCGTGCGCATCGAGCCCGGGTGCTACTTTGACGATCCGGTCATCCTCGACCAGAACGTCGAAGTGACCCGTGCCGACCTCGGTGTCCATGGAAATGACATGGCCACCCTCAATCAGTTTTCGAGTCATTGCCTGTCTCCTGGGATAGCGTCTTGCCATCCTCGTTTTTTCTTAAGCTAGCGATCGATCACGCGCCGGTATCACCTCGTAATCCACCTGATGTCTAGCGATACGAACGTCGCCCAGATCCTGTTTCACACGGATGTGTTCTGCGTGGACTGCATATGCGGCCAGCGCGTCGTGCGATTCAAATTCCGAATACAGCACGACGTCGCACGCGTAATCGACCTTGCTCGTATCAACGCCGATCTCTATATGCAGGAGCCCAGGAATTCTCCCCGCAAGACCTTCAAACGCACTTTTCAACTGGCGAATTGCCCGATGCTTTTCCTCAGGCGTTTCGCCTTTCAGATTCCACATCACGATGTGTTTGATCATCTGATTTCCCTTCGATCCACCGGTGACATGTGTAATCTGTTGCTATGCAGCACGACTTTCCACCGCCGCGCTGGCGCGATTGAGAACAAACGTGAAGTCGAGCGTGCTGTATGGCGTATCGATCTGGGTACCGTCCGGCGCGCGACCCGTTTCATTGCGTCGCCAATCGGCAATTAGCGACGACCGTACGCCGAACACCGCGTCCGAATCGAGGTACTGGTCGCCTGAGCGAAACACATGGGTGATGAGCCGCTCGTATCCCGGCGCTTCGATCATGAAGTGCAAATGCGCGGGTCTCCACGGATGCCGGCCAAGCGCCTTGAGCATGCGGCCAACCGGGCCGTCGTGCGGAATGGGATAGGACTCGGCCGTCATCGACCTGAAGTTAAACGAGCCATCAGCGAGACTGCGCAGCACTCCGCGTCCGCGATTGTGGGTCGTACCTTCATACTGCACGTCGTAGAAGCCGTCGGAGTCGGCTTGCCATACTTCGATTCGCGCGTTCGGGACTGGCTCGCCGCCGAGGCCGGTGATGCGGCCGGTGACAAAACATGGCTCGCCTCTGGCACCGTTGGCTACGTCGTCGCCATTCTGGTAATGCGGGGCGTTCTCGACAAAGAACGGGCCTAATACGGTCGACTCGGTACATCCCCTAGGTTTGCGATTGTTCAATGCGGTGACGAGCATCGAAAGGCCGAGCGTGTCCGAGAGAAGAATGAACTCCTGGCGCTTGTCGTCCGTGATGTACCCGATGTCCGTCAAGAACTGGATGCCCTTGAACCACTCTTCCTCGGTTAGCTGCACATCACGAGCAAACGCGTGCAGATGCTGGACCACGCCTGTCATGATCTGCTTGAGCCGCGGATCCGTGGCCTCTGCGTGACGGGCCAATACGATTTGCGTAATGGTGTCTTCGTCAACGTTTTGCATGCTGTCTCCATGTATCTGTGCGCTTTGAGTGAGAATATAGTCTGCCGTGGAGTACCGAAAAAGGCGGATTCAGGGAAACATAATCCCGCACAGCGGGAAACCGGAGATAAGCAGTGGACAAATGGCTGGAGGTGCAGTTGTTCGTGCAAACCGCGGAGCTAGGAAGCGTCTCGAAGGCTTCCGAAGCCTTGGGGCTGTCGAGTTCGGCTGGCAGCCGTTACCTTGCGAACCTCGAACATCGGCTTGGCGCCCGACTCGTCGAGCGGAACACACGGCGGCTATTTCTCACCGAAGTGGGTGATGAGTTTTACCGGCGCTGCAGAAACATTACGTCTGAAATGGAGGAAGCCGAAGCACTCGTCAGTTCGGCTTTGCTAAGCCCAGTGGGAACCTTGCGTGTGACGGCCTCGGTGTCTTTCTGTTCACAGATCATCGCGCCTTTACTGCCTGAATTTACCCGGCGGCATCCGAAGCTGAATGTCAGCGTCACCGCGGCGAACCGATACTTCGATCTGATTGAAAGCGGTGTCGACATTGCTATCCGTACGCGTGAGCACGAGGCAGACTCCGCGCTGGTTATCCGGCGTCTTGCCGAAACTCGGCGGATTCTCGCCGCGTCCCCCGAATATCTGAGCCGCCACGGAACACCGAAGTCAATAGAGGAACTCGACGGACACCGCTTTCTGATCTATACGCTCGCCAACAATCCTTACGATCTCGCTTTCACGAAGGGTGAAATTACTCAAACCGTCAAAATAAACGGGTTGCTCGAATCCAACGAGGGGCAGGTTATCTGCAAAGCAGGGTTGAACGGACTGGGTATTGTGATCCAGCCCGTGTATATCATTCACGATGAGCTCGTGGCCGGGCGCCTGGTGCCGATTCTGGACGATTGGGATCTACCCAGATTGAAAATCAACATTGCTTACCAGAACAGAAAGTACCTATCCTCCAAGGTACGGGTGTTTATGGACTTCCTCTCAGAGAATTTCAGCCAAATGGAGTACGAACGCCGATGGACTCAGACGTGGTCAGGTCGGCATTGACGAGATCCGCGTCGCCTTCATTTTTAAGTTGTCATCCGGACTGCGAACGCCTGTCCAGGAACTAAAGTTGTCTTTCTTTAGTAGTCTTCGATGAGATTCACAATGTCGGCATATCAATAGGTCCGCTGCCAAAGCCGTCACCGCACGCAGCTAAGTCGGTCTTGCTATAACGCCGCCGCTTCCGGCAGCGTAAAAATCGAGCTAGTCTGGCGCAGGACGCCGGCTTGGTCCCGCAAAGACGTAGCGGCGGCCGCCGCTTGCTCGACCAATGCTGCATTTTGCTGAGTGACCTGGTCCATCTCGCTCACAGCCCGGTTTACCTCTTCGATCCCCGCACGTTGCTCATGCGACGCGGTGCTGATTCGTTCCAGAATCGAGGCAACGCTTTTCGCCGCCTGGAGGATCTCGCTCATCGTGGTCCCGGCGCTACCAACAAGTGACGCCCCCTCGCCGACCGTGGCCATCGACGCATCGATCAACGCCTTGATCTCCTTCGCCGCGGCCGCCGATCTCTGCGCGAGGGCGCGTACTTCGGACGCGACGACTGCAAAGCCCCGCCCTTGTTCGCCTGCACGCGCAGCCTCGACCGCCGCGTTGAGCGCGAGAATATTGGTCTGAAACGCAATCCCGTCAATGACACCCAGGATATCGGCAACCTGACGCGAGCTGCTCGCGATCTCACCCATCGTTGCGACCACATCGCCAACTACTTCGCTGCCTCGGGTGGCGATTTCCGCCGCCTGTCCCGCAAGGGTCGCCGCATACTGTGCGTCTTCGGCATTCGTGCGGACATTGGCTGTCATGAGGTCCATGCTTGATGCGGTCTGAACGAGCGCCGCTGCCTGTTCTTCGGTCCTTTGGGAGAGGTCGAGGTTGCCTGCCGCGATCTCATTCGCACCGATATCCACGTTTTCAGCGCCGGTCCGGACCTCCCGGATCATCTCGATCAGTCTCGTCTGCATCTCCTTGAGCGATGCGAGCAAGCTACCATGTCCACCATGAGTGGAAATCTCACCTGCAAGATCGCCTGATGCAATCCTGCGCGCGTGCTGAAGCGCCGCCTCAAGATCACCGCCCAAGCTGCGGCGCACACTGCGGAGCATGATAGCCATGATCAGCGTCGCGGCGACACCAAGCACGGTCGTAATCGCCAGCCAGAGACCGAGGTCCATATAAAACGCGCGTTGCACGTCGTCCATGTAAACGCCGGTGACAATGAACCAGTCCCACGGCTCGAAATGCAGCGCATAGCCGGTTTTGGCCACTGGTGTCTTACCGCCCGGTCTTTCCCAAACGTAGCTGAACGTGCCACCTCCGGGCCTGCTGCCCGCGCTCACGATGTCTACATACATATGGTTTCCATCGGCGTCTACAAAATTCGACATGTCTTGATTCACCACATCCGGCTTCATTGGATGCATGACCGTATGGTGACTGGAGTTGCTGACCGTGACGTAACCATCGGAGCCAAACCTCAATCCCGACATGACGGCAAGCGCCTGCTTCTTCGCGTCGTCGTCGCTTATCGCGCCTTTTTCCGACAGGTCATGGAAATGGCGGGCAATGCTGGTGGCCTCCTGAACCAGTTGTCTTAGCTGTTCCCGACGGTCCGCAACCGCTTGCGTGCGGCTGTGCCAAGCGCCAAAACATCCGATTACCAGAAGTCCCGCCCATAGCACCCCGATTAGCAGCAAAAGTTTTCGGTTAAAGGTCATTGAATTTACATATAATGGTATTTATACCCATATAACGGATAAAGCAAGCTTTGCTTAACATGGTGTAAACCCTTGTTCGAGCGCTGATTATTTGTCCTTCCTGGTGATATCCACGACCAGCTTGTTTTGATCGAGCTCGGCATCGCGCCGCCAAGGCCAATCCCGGTCAGAAATCGAATAACAGTAAGAAAATGAACGTCAGGTGAAAAGGCCGACGCAAGGCTCGCGACACCGAACAGCACGACGGATTCGACGAGCACGATCTTGCACTCATATCGGTCCGCGACGGGCCCTAGCGGAACCCTCCGGCCATGGTCCCGAACAGAC
>Ga0310811_10003205_pt1 | contig 20536 bp, 12 predicted proteins | sample YCmetagenome_FD_207642 | JGI IMG/M metagenome (GOLD analysis project Ga0310811, IMG submission 207642) | Soil microbial communities from experimental microcosm in Duke University, North Carolina, United States - YC | ecosystem: Engineered > Artificial ecosystem > Soil microcosm > Unclassified ...
CACCAGGCGACATCGGTGTGATACGGATAGTTATGCAGCCAGTTGTGCATAAAATAATAAGCTACAGGCGAGGCTATAATTATTGACAAAAACACCAGTATGGCAAAGTCTTTGGATAGCAGTTGCCACAGGGCGAACACGGAAGCGCCAAGCACCTTGCGCACACCTATTTCTTTAACACGCTGTTCGGCCATAAATGAAGCCATACCAAACAGCCCCAGGCAGCTGATAAATATTGCCAGGCCGGCGAAAACAGTAGCCAGCTTACCTATGCGCTGTTCATTATCGAATTCTTTAGCATATTCCTGGTCAACAAAGTGGTATTCAAATGGCTGTTCCGGGTTCTCTGTTTTTAACACCGAAGCGATGTTACTAATAGCTTTACCGGCGCTCATTTTCGGGCTGATCTTTAGCAGTAAGGAGCCTCCCGCCCATTTCGCCAAAAAATAAACCATGGGTTGTACCTGGTCATAAGGCGAACGGTTAATGATGTTTTTGGTTACGCCGATGATCCTGAACTGCTGACCATAAAAGGTTATGTAATTTCCTGCCGGGTTCTTCATGGTCATAAAATCAGCCGCCGCCTGGTTGATGATCACCGCCGACGAATCGGAAGGGAATGATCGCGAGAAGTCGCGTCCTGCGCTAAATTCCCAGCCAATGGTTTTGCCATAATCGTATGAAATATCCTCCTGGCTGAAATTTACATCCAGGTTAGGGTCTTTTCCGGGCCATGCGATACCGTCGGTAGTACCGGCAACTTTGTTAGGCGGAGCATCTGCTTCGGCCATTTCAGTTATTGTGCCGTTACTTTTAAGGGCCTGTTTTATCGCATCAAAATGTTGGTGTAGTTCAATGGTTCGTACGGGTATGGTAACCAATCTGTCCTGGCTGTAGCCTATGGGGCGGTCTTTTGCGAAAATTATCTGCCGGATAACTACAACGGTGCCGATGATGAGCACAATAGAAACTGTAAACTGGACTACTACCAGTACTTTGCGCTGGACCGAGGCCAGCCGCCCTACCCGGAACGCGCCCTTTAATACCTTTACAGGTTTAAATGATGACAGGTAAAGTGCCGGATAGCTGCCGGTGATAATAGCGGTGATGAAACTGAGGCCAATTCCCGCAAGCCAAAACGCGGTGCTGTTCCAGGGAATGGCTACCTGCTTACCGGCCAGCTGGCCGAAGGCTGAAATACTTAACTGAACGAATAGCAATGAGGCCAGGAATGCCAGCAATACGTACAGCAACGATTCACCGTAAAACTGGTATATCAATTGGCCGCGTGATGAACCTATTGCCTTGCGGATACCTGCTTCGCGCGCGCGTTTCTCAGACCGGGCTGTACTTAAGTTCATAAAATTAATACAGGCCAGCAGCAGCACAAATGCGCCTATAATGCCAAAAAGCCATACATATTGTATTGCGCCACCGGTGTTTTTCCCATCCTTAAACTCGCTGTACAAATGCCATTTACTCATGGGCTGCAGGAACAGCGCCGGTTTGGCTTTGGCTGAAACCGGTTTTAAATGCCGCAGCTGTTCATCCCTGATTTTTAAAGACACTTTCTCAAGGTCGGCATTATCAGCTAATTGAATATATAAATTAACAATGCCGTTCCCCCATGGATCACGCATTCCGCTCAGCCTGTAATCTGCCGCATAGCGGTCCCAGCAACCAATAAAAGCCAGACCCGCAAGCGTGGTATTTTCAGGGAGATCAGCATACACGCCGGCAACTTTCAGGTTACCCTGGTTGTTCAGCTTCAGCACTCCAGACATGGGATCCTTATTTCCAAAAAATGCCTTAGCTGTCGACGCGGATATGAGTACAGACGATGGGTCCTTTATAGCATCGCGCCTGCCCTTGAGCATATTTAGTGTAAACAGGTCTGGTCCGCCGGCTTCCATAAATACGCCCTGCTCGTTCAGCTTTTTGTCGTTTAAACCCAGTATGTAATCTCTCGGCAGTGTTGCCATTGCTACAGCCTTAAGATCGCTGCCATAGTTTTTGCGTAGCTCGGCCGCCAAAGGATAAGGGGCATGGAACGAGGTTTTCACTTCGCCATTAATGGTCACATTTTGCATTACCCGGGCTATATGGCGGTAATTACTGTGATACTTATCAAATGATACTTCATTCAATATCCACAAACCGATCAGCATTACTACCGCCATGCCAACCGCAAGACCACCGATATTAATTAACGACATAACCTTGTTCCTGATAAGGTTGCGCCAGGCGACTGTTAAGTAATTCCGGAGCATGTGGTCCTGATTAAGATAATAAGTTGTCAATAGCAATAATGAAACTTCCCCGGGGGGCATCTTATTGCATTATGGGCAATTTAAAAAGAATTTACAACAATAATTGCCCCTTCACTATTGACCATTCACTACTCACCATTCACCATTCACTACTCACTACTCACTATTCACCATTCACCATTCACTCAGGAAAGCACCTCATCTATTATTCCAAATTCCTTCGCCTCCGGCGCCACCATCCAAAAGTCGCGGTCTGATACATCATGTATCTTTTGATATTCCTGCCCGCTATGTTTGGCCAGTATAGTGTAAAGCTCTTTTTTCACTTTCAATACTTCGCGTGCGGTTATTTCTATGTCCGAAGCTGGTCCCTGTACGCCACCCAAAGGCTGGTGAAGCATTACCCGCGAGTGGGTAAGCGCCGCCCGCTTGCCTTTCGCGCCAGAACATAGCAGTACCGCCGCCATTGATGCCGCCATACCGGTGCAAATGGTGGCCACATCGGGCCCTATCAGGTTCATGGTATCATAAATGCCGAAACCCGCATATACCGAACCGCCTGGCGAGTTGATATACATCTGGATGTCCTTTTTCGCATCGGCCGATTGCAGGAAAAGCATCTGCGCCTGGATGATGTTGGCGATGTTGTCGTCAACCGCTGCGCCCAGGAAGATAATGCGGTCCATCATCAGGCGCGAGAAAACATCCATCTGCGACATGCGCATTTCACGCTCTTCCATGATATAAGGTGTCATGGCATAAATGCTGCTTTCCATCTTCGAGATATAATTATCTAATTGCAAACTTTGGACATGGCGATGCCCCACCGCGTATTTGCGGAACTCATTTTTGTCGATATTCATGATGTTGTTAGATTACTTTTTTGTGAACAAGCGCATGATCTTTTGCCTGAAACTTTGGTGTTGTTCGTCTTTGAATAACTGTTGATGAACCGATTCTATCTCCCGTTTCAACTGGTCGCGGCCATAAAGTTTTACTATATGATAAGCTTTCTGTTGCCACAATACGTTATCCGTCAATTCCGGGTCGAGCAGCATCTTTGCCTCGAACACAAGGGCGTTCCCGGTATCCGAAAGCTGCAGCAAGTGCGCCTCTATCTGTTCGGTTTCAATCAAGGAAGTCCTCATAGGTCAATGCTTTTTCTTTAACGGTTTCCCTTACTTTTTCCAGGCATTTGTATTTCTGCACCGTTGCCGACCGTACGCCAGAAAAGCCAAATGTTTCGGCAATATCGTTGAGCGGCAGTTGGTCGTAATAGAAGGAGCGGAGCAGTTCCATGCACTTTTTACCGGCGGTTTGCAGGAAGTTTAGCAGCCTGCTGTCCGACACCCGGACATCCTCAGCCTCTTCCGTGTCAATACCATCTATCGAAACATGCCGGCTGTTTACCCCGAATTTCTTCAACCATAAATGTTTGGCAATGCCCATTAAATAGGCTTTAGCGTTTATCCTGATGTCAGGCTCGCCGGCAACCGCCTTTTCATAATAAATAACCAGCGCATCCTGGAAAATATCCTTCGCTTCATCAAACGTGCCACCCATTTTGCTGACGTATCGCGCCACCGCAGGGAAAGCGCCTTTGTATAAAGCGATGAAAAGCTTTTCCCTTTCTTCCATTGTACTAACCAAAATTGTGCGCTCAGTCATGTTACTGTCGTTTATTGATAAGTGCGAATTGACGTTAAAGTATCACCTTTTTATTAAAAAATTAATTGCTGATAGTTGATGATCCAACTGCCCACTGTTAACTGCCAATTGTCAACTGCCTACTCCTTCACCGCCGTCACCCTTGATCCATCTTCGCCGCTGGTTTCAAACACCAGGTACTTACCCGCGAGTTTAGTTACGATGAACGGAAATTCGCGGGTTTTGCCGTCGGTCATAATTTCTGTAAAGCGAATGCTGTCGCCCTCCACCTTATAGCTTCCCCGCGAAAGTATGCCGCCGCCCCACCATATTTGCAAACTATCTTTACTGAACAAAATATAAGGCTTCTGTACCTGTAACTCCTCGTTTTTCACGCTGTCCGGCGGATGGCTGTATGGGTTTTCCACTTTAATGTATTTCCACTTGCCGTAAAGGTCGCCGGACTTAAGCTTGACTTTTTCCTGCTTGCAGGATACAAGTAGTAATAAGCCTATGAAAGAATATAAGAGCGAAAGATGACGTGCCATGCTGATATTTATGCTGTATTCCAAATATGGGTAAAATACGCCAGAAGATAAACAAATAACCCCGCCGGGGCATCAACTGAAATATTTTTTGTAGTTCGGTTGGAAATCCGCATCGCAAAAAGCATATTTGACTATCGAAAACCTTTCACAATTTGTAACAATATGCAAGTACACGTATCTAAATATCGCTATATAGCTAAGGCCAATACAAGCTATAAGTTTCTGTGAGGGAGCCGCACCTTAAGGTTCCCGTTTTAAAAATCAACATAAAAAGATGAACAATTTATTGATCCAGTCGCTATGGTGGGGTGTGCCCATTATAGTGCTCCTGCTGATGTACAAATTTGTACTCCGCGTGTTTTTTGGTATGGTTATCGTTCCTGATGACCGTATCGGTCTTGTAGTAAAAAAGTATGTCCTTTCGGGTAACAGGCGCCTTCCCGACGGCCGTATCATCGCCACTAATGGCGAAGCCGGTATGCAGGCTCAAACCCTGGCCCCTGGTTTATATTGGGGTATGTGGCCGTGGCAATATGCTATCACCATGGCGCCGTTTACCATTATCGAACAAAATAAACTGGGCCTGGTAAAGGCTAAGGATGGTGCCATATTAGATACCGGCCGTGTACTGGGTAAGCCTGTGGATTGCGACAAGTTCCAGGATGCGGTTGCGTTTTTGCAGAACAATGGGCAAAAAGGTCCGCAGGCTGCATTTTTAACGCCGGGTAACTATCGTATCAACAACTTTTTGTTCGAGATCGAAATGGTGCCTATCACCCAGATCCATGAAAATAAGGTCGGGATAGTGACCACGCTCGACGGCGAACCCCTTAACAAGGGCGAAATTGCCGGCGGTTCGGTTGCGGGCCATAAAAACTACCAGGACCCAATTGCCTTTATCAATGCCGGCGGCCGCAAGGGTTTGCAGGAGGATGTGATACTGGCTGGTACCTATTACCTTAACCCCTGGTTTGTTATTGTGGAGCAGGTGGATATGATCTACATTCCTATCGGTTATGTGGGCGTTGTTAACTCGTTCGTAGGTCCGGAAGGGAAGGATACCAGCGGCGATAGCTTTAAACATGGCAACATTGTAAAGAAGGAACAAAAAGGCGTTTGGGACGAACCGCTTGACCCCGGTAAGCACCCGGTAAATATTTATACCCACGCGGTTGAAATTGTACCAACTACCAACATTGTGCTTAACTGGGCCAACAGCCGCACCGAGGCACACGAACTGGACAAGAACCTGTGTACCATTACGGTGCGCTCGTCCGACGGGTTTACATTTAACCTCGACGTGTCGCAGATCATCCATATACCGCGCAATGAAGCGCCAAAGGTGATCGCCCGTTTTGGTAATATGAAAAACCTGGTTTCGCAGGTATTGGAACCAACCATAGCCAACTATTTCCGTAACTCGGCACAAAAGAGTGACGTGATCGAGTTCCTGGCTAACCGCGTGCAAAGGCAGAATGATGCGAAGGACCATATCAGCAAGGTTTTGGCCGATTATAATGTGGTTGGTGTGGATACGCTGATCGGCGACATTGTGCCACCGGAAGCCCTGATGAAAACCCTGACCGACCGTAAACTGGCCGAACAGGAAAAGATCACTTACGAAATACAGCGTAATGCCCAGGTTGAACGTAAGGAATTTGAAAGCGCCAAAGCCGGCGCCGATATGCAGCCCGAGGTGGTAAAATCGACCCGCCAGGTGGAAATAAACACGCAGCTGGCCGCTTCAAAAGTAGCGTCAGCCAAGGGTGAGGCCGAATCAAAAACCATCAATGCCGAAGCTGACGCCAAAGTGAAAACCATCAACGCTAAGGCCGATGCCGAAGTGAAGACCGTGAACGCTACTGCCGATGCTAACGCTACGCAGGTAAACGGTACCGCTGAAGCCGGCAAGATCAAAGCTATCGGTTTGGCAGAAGCCGAAGTAACCAAGCAGAAAACCCAGGCTATGGGTTCGGAGCAGTATGCTATCGTTCGTGTGGCCGAAACGCTGGCCAGCAATCGTATCAAATTGGTTCCCGATATTTTAGTAAGTGGCAAATCCGGCGAGGGTAATGGCATGATAGACGCCCTGATAGGTAACGAAATGCTGAAAAAGCTGCAGGCCGAATCAGCCAAAGAAAAAGATCAGCCCAAAAAGAAGGATGACGCTCCTGACAAAAGGACGGAATAATTTTAATGATAAATCATATCGGCGCATCGAAAGGTGCGCCTTTTTTGTCTGTTATTCTGAGCGACAGCGAAGAATCTATTGCTGAATATTGTGGTACCAATAGATGCTTCACTGCGTTCAGCATGACAATGAGAGGGCAGAATTTATTGACCTTGTTTCCCCGGTTCTGCAATTCCCGGCTTCCCAACTTCCACCAACTCCGCCTCCCGCACTTCCTCCGCAGTACCGGTAGCATAATTCAGTTTACGAAAGCGCCAGATGGCAAATGCAGGCTCCTGCATCCGGTCTATCAGCTTAAAATATTTCGGGAAATTGTGTACCTCATCCAGCAGAACGCCGGGTACAATACCATTATTCTCCAGTATCTCGCGTATGGTATATTCCTTGTCCTTGGTTATCCATATCTCGAAATCACGCCGTATCTCCTCCGCCTTTTCCGGGTCGATACTGGCATCAATGCATATCACTTTATCGCCGGGTTTCATTTTTTTCGTTCATGGTTCATGGATCATAGTTCATAGCGGAAAACTGCCGATAGCCAATATTGGCCGTGAACTATGAACCATGAACTATTTCCCATTCGCCTTTTTCAGGCTATCTGCCTTTGCTTTTGCTTTCTTTTTAAAGAAACCTTTCAGGAAAAAGTTATGCTGCGCCGCTTCCAGGTCGTCGTTTAGTTTAATGGTGCTTTGCTGTATGTAGTTTAAACTGGTACGTACCTGTTCCGCTCCCTTCGGGTCGTTCAGTAATACGCCCAGGGCATTATCCGTAGTGGTTAGTTTCTTACTGGCGGTATTCATATTTTCAACAAAGGTATTGGCGTTGTTGGCCACCTGCTGCAGTTGGGTTGCTGTTGCGCGCAGCTTATTAAATGTTACCGTATCAGTAAGCAATTCATCGGCAAGGCCGCCTTTGGTATTCATTTTTTTGCTGAAAGCGTTTAACTGCGCCGCCATTGCCGCCGCTGTTTGCGTAGTGACCTGCAAATTGCGCATCGATGCTTTTAGTTGTTGCCCCATGGTGCTGTCGGCCAGCAATGCGCCAACGGTGCCTTTGCCCGCCAGTATCTGGTGACTAAGCTGCCTGAAATCTTTAGTGATGGCCAGCAGGTTCTCGTTGTTCTTTTGCAGGGTGTTCATAATGTCATCTGTCGATGGCAGTTTGGCTGTCTGCAGCACGTCGCCGTCCTGTACTATCGGCGCCTGCGGACTGCCGCCGTCAATCACGATAATTTTGTTACCGATCAACCCGTCCGAGCCGATATGGACGGCAGCGTTGCGGTGGATATATTGTTGCGATTCCTGGTCAACGCTCATTCTTACATCCACCTGGGCCGGTCCGGTAAAATGAACATCGCTGATGGTGCCTACTTTTACACCTGAAAACCACACGTTGTTGCCTTTTTTGAGGCCGGCAACATCGTCAAAGGTTGCGCTTATATGGATGCTTTTTGAAAATGTTTTTTGCGCGCTGCCTAATGTTAATATGCCAACCACGAAGATGACAAGTCCCAGGGCTAAAAAAATGCCTACGATAACTGCCTTCCGGTTTTCTGATTTGTCCATATTGATATGGTTTTCTATTGTATAAAGTTATATTCAAAAAATGGTTTTACGCGCGGGTCGTTGGTATCAAATATTTCATCGAACGAACCGACACGCTGAAACTGCCCGTCAAGCAGCATAGCTATCCGGTCGCCTGTGCTTTTGGCACAGGTCAGGTCGTGCGTAATGATGATGGACGAAGTATGATAGCGTTCCTGCACCTCGTTTATCAGGTCGTTAATTTCAAGGCAGGTTATGGGGTCAAGCCCGGCTGTGGGCTCATCATACAGCATAACTTCGGGGTTCAGGATCAACGTTCGTGCAATGCCGATACGTTTACGCTGCCCGCCTGAAAGTTCCGACGGCATCTGGTTAATGGTATGCGACAAACCCACCGCCTCCAGCACCGACTCGACCGACGAGTTTACTTCCTTGCGTGTTACGCCTTTGCGGTTACGCACCAGCGGAAACTCCAGGTTTTTCCTAACCGTCATGCTATCGTAAAGGGCGCTGTTCTGGAACGAAAAACCTATGCGTTTTCTCAATTCCTGCAGGCTGGCGTCCGATATGGTGTTCATATCTTCTCCCAGTACAACCACTTCGCCTTTATCAGCCGTAAGCAAGCCTGATATAACCTTGATAAGCACAGATTTCCCGGTACCCGACCGGCCAAGCACCACCAGGTTCTCGCCCTGGTAAAGGTCAAGGTCGACGCCGCGCAATACCTGGAAATCGCCGAATGCTTTTTCAAGCCCCCGTATCCTGATCACGGTGTCGTTATGGTCGATATGTGCCTTTGGTTTATCCATCTCTTTATTTTAGCGGAACCATCCCGCTATCTGTACGATCAGTATTTCTTCAACAAAAACTAAAAACATAGCCGTTACCACCGCGCCATTCGCCGCTTTGCCCACACCTTCGGTGCCTTTGGTGGAATAATAGCCCTGGTAAGAGCCTACAATACCTATGGTAAACCCAAAAACAATAGCCTTGGCCAGCGAGGCAATAAAGTCGACAAAGGTCAGCGGCTCAAAAACCTGCTCCCAAAATGTTGCCCAACTTGTACCCTCGTTCACTGCAACGTTCAGGTATCCGCCAACCAGGGCAATAAACCCTGTATAAGTTGCCAGGATAGGAATGGTAAGCGTGGTGGCCAGCACCCGGGTACATACCAGGAACTTAAATGGCTTGGTGCCCGATACTTCCATAGCGTCTATCTGCTCGGTTACCCGCATCGAACCTATCTCGGCCCCGATGCTCGAACCTACTTTGCCTGCAGCTATCAATGCGGTTATCAGGGGAGCCAGCGCACGCATAATAGCAATGGATACCAACGAGGGCAGCCATGATTGTGCACCGAAGCTTAACAGCGAAGGCCGCGACTGTTTGGTAAATATCAAACCGGTAACAAAACCGGTAAAAGTGATCAGCGTAAATGAGCGTACTCCCGTTTCATAACACTGCCGCATTACCTCTTTCAGTTCAAAAGGGGGCAAAAATGCCTCCTTAAAAAAACGTAGAATAAAGTTATTGATCTTATACAGTGTGGCGAAAGTATCCGCCAGGCGTTGCCTGATAGACGGACCTTTTTTTTCCTTGGGTGTTTCCTGTAAGCTTTTTGCGCTATCCATTAAGGCGACAAAGGTAAATATTTATAGAGATAGTAATAATCATCGGCTGCAAAACTTATGGGTACTGTACTAAAAATGATTTTATATAAACAAATATTTAATACTTACTCATATTGCAGCTTTTTCAATAACGTAAAAGCAGCCCTTTCGGTTTTGCAGGGCTTGATGTAATAAAAGCGGGTAACTTTTTAAATACATGATGTTTTTGCAGTCAGTAAAACACTATTTTTAGTATTTTACATCGTTTAATGCATAAAATGTCAAAAAAGTACTATGCACTACTTTGTAAAGCGGGTATTTTTGACAATCAGTATTATAAACCAATTTCACCTGTTTCCCAGCCTTAAAATGATGTGCCGGCGCCTGATCCTGTTGTTTGCTATGGTTTTGACAGCCAGTCTGTTAAAGGCGCAGGGCGACCAGTTCCAATTCTCCAGGCTTGATATCAACAATGGCCTTTCGCACAACCAGGTGAACTGCATATTTAAGGATAGCAAGGGCTTTATGTGGTTTGGCACACTGTCGGGCTTAAGCAGGTACGATGGTTACCGGTTTAAAGTATTTAAACATTCGGCAAGCGATTCATCTTCGTTAAATGACGACTATATCATTAACATAAGCGAAGGGCCGGGCGGAAAATTGTGGGTCGAATCGCGCACCAGCTATAACATTTACGATCCGCTTACCGAAAAATTCAGTCATAATATCGGCGGGTATCTCAGGTCCATCTCTGTGCCCGACGCACGCATTACTGCTATAAAAAAGGACCGGCAGGGAAACTACTGGTTTTTGAACGCCACGATGGGCCTTTTCAGGTATAACCCGGTAACCAGAATAGTTACGCGCCTGCACCATTCTGCGGCAGATACTACATCGATCTATGCCAATACGGTATCCGACCTGGCACAGGATTCCAAAGGCAATATCTGGCTCAGTTATTACAGCGGTGTCCTGGAGCGTATCAGCGGGCAAACCTACCATGTCGATTACCGTTCGTATGCGGCTGCCAGGCTGCCGCCCGGCTTAAATACTTCTTATAAGATCTACATCGATAACCAGGACGATCTGTGGGTTTATGCACCGTCGTATTCCTCCGGTGTTTATTACCTGGATAACAGGCATACCGCATTAAGGCATATTGGCAGGGGCGGCGGACCGGCGCATTTAAATACCGATGTCATATCCAATGTGATACAAGACGACCAGGGCCGCATGTGGATAGCTACCGACCATGGCGGTATCAATTTATTGAACAAGCGCGATTTTAGCATCCGTTACCTGCTTAACCGCGAGGATGATCCTAAAACCCTGGGCCAAAACAGCCTGGTTTATATTTACAAGGACGATACCGGTATCATCTGGATAGGAACCTACAAAGCAGGGGTAAGTTATTACCACCCCGGTATCATCAAATTTGCACATTATACCCATCACCTTTCCGATCCGAACAGTTTACCCTTTAGTGATGTCAACAATTTCGCCGAGGATAAAGCAGGCAACATCTGGATAGGTACCAATGGTGGCGGACTGATCTATTTTAACCGGAAGAACGGCAGCTTTAAACAATACCTGCATAACCCGAACGACCCGAACAGCCTTGCCAATAATGTGGTTGTTTATATGTTTATCGACCATGCTCAAAACCTTTGGCTTGGCACTTATTTTGGCGGGCTCGACTGTTACAATGGCAAAACTTTCCGGCATTACAAGCATAGCGATGCTGATCCGGGAAGCATTTCCGAGAACCGGGTATGCTCGATACTGGAAGATTCGGAACACCGTTTACTGGTTGGAACCACCGCCGGCGGGGTAAATGTGCTGGATACAAAAACTCAAAAATTCTCGCATATACAGTACAGCAGCATCGACAATGCCATCCACTCCAACTATATCAGCGCTATGCTGGAGGATAAGCGGAAAAATCTTTGGATAGTAACATCTTACGGGGTGGATGTTTTAATGAAAAAGACACACCAGTTTGTGCATTACCTGCACGATGATAAAGACCCATACAGCATTGTAAATAACAACACCAATAATATACACGAGGACAGCGCCGGTTTGATATGGGTGACCACGCGCGAGGGTCTGAGTGTTTTTGACCCTGAAACCGGTAAGTTCACCAATATCACAAAACAGGATGGCCTGCCCGATAATACGGTTAGCGACATAGAGGAAGACAACCATCACAATATGTGGGCGAGTACACCTAACGGGCTGTCGAATATTACCGTCACTCGTTCGCAGGCCGGCCTTAAGTTTCGCTTTATCAATTTCAATGAGAACGACGGGCTGCAGGGCAGGGAGTTTACCGAGAACTCATCGCTTCGCACACGCGATGGCTTCCTCCTTTTCGGCGGGAGTAACGGGTTCAATATTTTTAAACCATCTGATGTACGCTCGAGCAAAAGCTTACCCAACCTCGTATTCACAGGTTTCGAAATATTTAACGAGAGCCTGAATCCTGGTGTGCAGACCAACGGACGCGTTATACTGCCGCATTCCATTACCGAAGCAAAGTCGGTCAGTTTGAAATATAACGAGAACTCGTTTTCACTCGATTTTGCGGCGCTTAATTATTTCAACCCTGATAAAGTGCAATACCAGTTTAAAATGGATGGGTTTGACCCTGGTTGGATATCGGTTGATAATAAGATACGTAAAGCCACCTACACTAATCTTGACGCGGGTACGTACGTTTTCAGGGTACGCAACTCCGACAAGGATGGCTGGAATGGCAGGCAACTGATGCTTAATATCGTCATCACACCGCCTTTCTGGAAAACCATTTGGGCCTACCTGCTTTATGCGGCGGTAATTATAGCCGCATTGCTTTATATCCGCCGCGAAGGTATCCGCAAGTTGCGCCTTCAGTTTGCTTTGGAAAATGAGCGTGAAGAGGCCCAGCGTATGCACGAGCTCGACCTGATGAAGATACGCTTCTTCACCAATGTTAGTCATGAGTTCCGCACGCCATTGTCCCTTATTATGGCGCCTGTTGATAAGATACTGAAGCAGGTATCCGAGCCCGATATTCAGCGTCAGCTGCATTTGGTGAACCGTAACGCCCGCCGCTTGCTGAACCTGGTGAACCAGTTACTCGATTTCCGGCGTATGGAATACCAGGAACTTAAACTGCACGAAAAGCCGGGAGACATCGTCAGGTTTATTAAGGAACTATCTTATTCGTTTAATGACATTGGCGAACAAAAACATATCACTTTTATGTTCGATTCGGAAGCGGATGAGTTTTATACTACGTTCGATCATGATAAAATAGAACGTATCCTGTTCAACCTGTTATCCAACGCCTATAAGTTTACCCACCAGGGCGGGCAGGTAAGCGTGCTGCTGAATGTTTTAGCACCCGATGACCGTGGCAGCCAGCGCCTGGAGATCAAAGTGATAGATACCGGCATCGGCATACCTGCCGATAAAATGGAAAAGATATTCGATCCCTTTTTTCAAAATGATGTTCCGGGTTCCATGCTCAACCTGGGTAGCGGTATAGGGCTTTCCATTACCCGCGAATTTGTGCGGCTGCACCGGGGGCGTATTTTTGTCGAAAGCGAATTTGACCAGGGCAGCTGCTTTACCGTAGTATTGCCTTTACAGCAATTGGATAAGTCGTTGTTTACCGATAAGCCCACTACGATCGATCACGATCCTGCCTATATACCTGCGGATAATCAGCAAAAAAACGGGACACCGGCCGCTGCCGGCCGCGACGCACGGAAACCAACCGTATTGCTGGTGGAAGACAATGATGATTTCCGCTTTTATATCAAGGATAACCTGAAGGATGCGTTTAACATCATCGAAGCGGAAAACGGCAAAAAGGGCTGGCAAAAAGCTTTGGCCATGCATCCCAACCTGGTGGTAAGCGACATCAGCATGCCCGAAATGAATGGCATTGATCTGTGCATGAAACTGAAAAACGATAATCGCACATCGCATATCCCGGTAATATTGCTGACGGCATTAATAGGCGAGGAGCAGCAGTTGAAGGGTCTTGAAACCGGTGCAAGCGATTATATGACCAAGCCATTCAACTTTGAGATACTGTTATCGAAGATCAAAAATATCCTGAGCCAGCAGGAACACATGCGCAAAACCTACCAGAAACAGGTAGACGTTACCCCAACCGAAGTGCAGGTGGATTCGCCCGATGAACTGTTTATTAAAAAGGTTCTGCTGCTTATAGATAACAATATCTCCAACCCCAACTTCTCGGTCGAGGAACTGAGCGACGATATGTTTGTAAGCCGCTATACGCTCTACAAAAAAATACTGATGATGACCGGCAAAACCCCGAACGAACTGGTCCGCTCCATGCGCCTCAAACGCGCTGCACAATTGCTGGGCACCGGCCACCTCACCATTTTGCAGATAGGCCATAAGGTAGGTTTTAAAAGCCAGAAGTATTTTGTCAAAGCCTTTAAGGCCGAATTCAATGTTATCCCATCGCGGTATGCGGAAATGGCGCAGGGGGAGAAGGAGAACTAAATACAGTCCGCGTTATCATTTGACCCGCCCTGATTCCGCACATGCGGGACTTCGCTTATCAACCCTCCTGATCGCCAACCGCCTTGCGCCCCGCAAAACAAATACAATTTTGCCATTCTTTTATAACGTCATTCCACCATTTTAAAAAGTATCGGCGGCATAATGCAGGGGCTCATTTGTCTACTTTGTAGCGATACCGTAGTTATTTTTCAATGTAAATATCTGTTTATCAGTTAAATGTGATGGGTTGACATTTGTGCCCCTATTTATCCACAACCGCAAATGGGATAGCATATAGTTTTACCCCTGTTATAATGAAAATTTAACAGTGCCTAACCAGCTTCTGTTAAACGATATAAACTTAATAAGCCATTTATAAATTTTTCAGCCTGTAATAACCGGTCGCGATGCCCGGCTGTTGTACCCTGTTCAATGACCTTTTACCAGATCAATGCGAATTGGTGGTTGCTGTTTTTTTAGGTGCTTTTAAGTCTTTATGATAAGCAAATAAAATCAAATCAATTGTAAACAAAACTTCATTATGGGAAAATTTCTACGAATGGCATTGCTGTTTGCTTCTTTCTTCACCTGTGCATCAGCTATGGCACAGGGAACAGGAACAGCGATCAAGGGAACGGTATCCGACGACAAGGGGGTAACCCTGCCCGGTGTCACGGTGGCCGTAAAAGGTGGCAACGTTAGCACTGTCACCAATATTAACGGGCTTTACAGCATCACCGTTCCGCAGCGTGCTACGCTGGTTTTTAAATTTATCGGGATGGAAACACAGGAAATTGCTGTGGGCAGTAAAACCACCATCAACGTAACGATGCGTTCGTCGACAACTGCGTTGAACGATGTGGTGGTTATCGGTTATGGCACGCAAAAACGCGGCGATGTAAACGGTGCAATTTCATCCATCAGCGCAAAACAGATACAGGACATCCCCCAGCCCAGTATCGATCAGTTGCTGCAGGGCAAGGCTGCCGGCATAACGGTGACCCAAAACTCCGGCGAACCTGGCAGCGCAACTTCAGTGCATATCCGCGGGATCAATAATTTCGGTCAAAGCGAGCCTTTGTATGTTATTGATGGGGTCGAGGTTGGCGGTAATGCAGCCGGCGGTTACAGCGGCGGCGCACAGTTAAACAGCCCGGGTTCCTCTAACATGGAAACCACGGTTAGCCCCCTCGCACTGCTTAACCCGAATGACATTGAGTCGATAGATATTTTAAAAGATGCATCGGCCAGTGCTATCTACGGAAGCAGGGGCGCAAATGGCGTTATTATCATTACAACAAAACGCGGCAAAACCGGTAACGCGAAAGTAACGTACGACGGTTTTGTCGGCTTCCAGAAGCAGGGCAGGTTTTTGGATGTAGATAACCTGCAGCAATACGCGGTTTTGCAAAACAGGCTGGCTGCTGTTTTTGGTACGCAGCCCAGGGCCGAATTTGCCAATCCGGCTATATTAGGTCCTGGTACCAACTGGCAGAATGCTATCTTCCGTACAGCAGTTGAGCATAGCCACAATATCGCCGTATCAGGCGCGACGGACAAATCGGATTTTTATGTTTCCGGAGGTTACTTTAAACAGGACGGTACAATTTTAGGGTATGATTTTGATCGTTACTCTATACGCGGCGTAATAAATTCGCAAGCCAAGGAATGGTTAAAATTAGGTACTGTTTTTGGCGCCAGCCGCAGCAACGAGAATGTTGGCCTGGGCAGCAATACAGGTATTATTTACAATGCGTTGCTGGCAGCGCCAGACCAGGCGGTTTACAATGCCGATGGCACGTTTGCCGGCCCGTCGGTGGTTAACGGTCAAATTCAGGGCGGCCCTAACCCGGTACAACAGGCGCTGAATATTACAAATAACCTGGTCAGGAGCAACGTCAACGGCAACATATACGCTGATGTAAAGTTTTTCAGGGACCTGACGCTGCATTCCGAACTTGACGGGGATTTCAACTGGGCCAATGGCCAAACCTTCAATCCCACTTATTCCTACGGGCAAACCGGCAGCATCTCGGCTTTCCACAATGATAACGCTACCCTGAACCGTGCAATTACAAGCAGTACATACTGGAGCTGGAAAGAGTATTTGAACTACGGGCATACATGGGGCAAACACAATGTAACGGCCTTAGCCGGCCGCGAAGTGTGGGAATCCAACTATAACTACATACCGCTTTCCGGCATAGGTTTCCCGGCAGGCAATAATGTGCAGAGCATCGCACTGGCCAACGCGGTCGGGGCTTCGGTGGCCGAACAAATAGGCACCCAGGTTATGCAATCGTATATCGCGCGTGTTATTTATACCTACGACAATAAGTATAGCATTACAGCCAACATACGCAGCGACCAAAGCTCAAATTTTAACCCCGACCCTAATAAGCAAATTGGATATTTTCCGGGTGTAGCGGTATCATGGAGGTTATCGGAAGAGCCGTTTATGGCCTCGATAAAATCAGTGGCCGATAATATCAAGATCAGGTTGGGTTATGGTACCACCGGTAATTCCGGTGTGCCCCAATACGTATATGGTGCGTCGCTTAAAGGAGTTGCTACAGCTTTTGGCACAGGGTTCATTATCAACAATGTTGCTAATCCAAACCTGACCTGGCAAACCACCATCCAGAAAAACCTGGGTATCGACCTGACGCTGCTTAACCGCATCGATATCACCTTTGATGCTTATGATAAAACAGCTAAAAACTTCCTGTTCCAGCAGCCTTTGCCTTATTTCCTTTTGGGCGGGCCCAACGAATACGGCGATAACCCTGCCGGTATTGCTCCGCCTTATATAAATGCCGGAAATATTGAAAATAAAGGTTTTGAATTTACCATCAACAGCCGTAACATTAACACGACGAATTTTAAATGGAACACAACGCTAACGTTATCGCATTACACCAATACAGTAACCTCCCTAAGCGGTGCGCCGGCTATTAATCAGTCTGTTGGCACGGCCTACGTTAGCTTAGCGGCCACCAAAACAATTGTTGGCAAGCCCATCGGCGAGTTTTATGGTTACAAAGTACAGGGCGTGGTAAAAACGGAGGATCAGCTGGCTTACCTGGCCACGCACCCGCAAAACGTTACCGGCACCTCGCCGCAGGTGGTTAGCAGCGCGCAGGGAAATACCATTTGGCTGGGCGATTTGCAATATGCCGATACAAATCACGATGGTAAAGTTGATGAGAACGACCAGGTGCCGCTTGGTAATCCCAATCCTACTTTTACTTACGGTTTCACCAATAATTTCTCGTACAAGGATTTTGACCTGTCCATATTTATTTACGGCTCATACGGCGGTAAAATACTGGATGTGCTGGAATATCAAACAGCCGGATTATCGGGTTTGTATACAAACCAGTTAGCCTCGACAGCAAACTTCTGGACACCTAATAACCCGAATTCAAATATCCCTGCACCGCGTGGCGGGCTCGGCAATCCTAACCTGGTAATGTCTGACCGGTTTCTGGAAAGTGCATCGTTCCTGCGTTTACAAAATGTGCGTTTAGGATACAATTTACCAGGGCAATGGGCCAAATACATAGCAATGAGCAGTTTAAAAGTATATGTAAGCGGGCAAAACTTGTTTGTTATTACCAAATACCCCGGCCTCGATCCGGAAGTTGGGTCGTTTAACCAAAACCCGCTTTTAATGAACGTTGATATGGGACGGTACCCAACACCACGGGTTTTCACCATTGGAGTTAATGCGCAGTTTTAAATTTTTTAAAGAAATTTGATATGAAAAGATATATAAAATACGTTACGGGCATGGCTGCAATGGCAAGTATACTTGTTGCAGGTTGCAAAAAGGACTTCTTTAATCGTCCGCCCCAGTCCAGCGTTACGGTTGGCAACTATTATAAAACCACATCACAGGTGCAGGCTGCTACCAATGGCTTGTACGGGTCGCCGTGGTTTGGCTGGAACAATAAAGTAGGGTGGGCAATTACCGAACTATCGAGCGGTAATGGCTTTACTTATTCGTCGGATGTAAATGCTTTTATAACCTGGTCGGCGCCAAACGCCAATCCTGAAATACTCGCTGCGTGGGATTCTCCCTTTACGGTGATCGCTCAATGTAATGCTTTGATCGTTAATATGGCCCCTACTATCGATGGCGTGCCGCAGTCCATGGTCAATAATGCACTCGGCGAGGCGCATTTAATGCGTGCGGTCGCCTATTTCTACCTCGTACGCGTTTTTGGAAATGTGCCCATTGTTGAAAATCCGCTAAACGATATTGCTAATTTTCAAACCGTACCCACTAACCCGATTTCCGACGTATATACGCTGATGGTAAGGGACCTGCAATTTGCAGAAGCCAATTGTTCGTCAGGTACTGCAAATACGGGGCATGGCGACAGCGGCTCTGCATCGGCAATGCTGGCGAAAGTTTACCTGTACATGCAGGATTATGCAAATGCACAAAAGGAGGCGGAAAAGGTGATCAACAGCGGCGAATTTTCGCTGCTGCCAACTTACGAAAACCTGTTCCAGACTGCCTTTAACAATAATAAGGAGAGTATATTGGCTATGCAGTGGATATCGAACGGAGGTTATGATTATGGTAACTCCATACAGGCATCATGGGCCTATAACAGTACTATCACCGGCACAGGCGACGGTTATGGCGTTTTCGGCCCTTCCATCGATTTGCAAAATGCATTTGCCGCCGAAGGGGGCGATACTACCCGCAGGCATGCTACAATTATGATGCCGGGCAGCTTTTATCCCGACCTTGATGCGGCATCCGGAGGCTACAGGTTTCCGGTAAACGCAAGTGCTCAAAATCAAAATGCCGCGGCAAAAAAATACGTGGTAGGCACACCAGCCGACAACGGCGGCAAGAGCGCTGCACAGGCTGCCGGTAACAACACTTATATCATGCGTTATTCAGATGTTCTGTTGATAGAGGCAGAAGCTATTTTAGGCCAGGAAGCAGGAGTACAACCCGGCACCGGGATACCGCTTACTGCTTCCACCTCGAATGCGACTGCGCTCAGCTATTTTAATATGGTGAGGGCGCGTGTAGGCGTTCCGGCGGTTACTTCGTTTACCTATCAGCAACTGCTCAACGAAAGGCGTCTCGAATTTGCCCTCGAGCAGGATTATTGGTTCGACCTGTGCCGTATAGATGGATATAAGACCGAAGGGTCGGCCATCAGCCCTACACAGCATCCTACTGCTATTGCCATTATCAGCCAGCAGGAAAGAGGGACCTACAGTACCACAGCCGATAATAACCCGGTAATTTATTCTAACAAACTCACGCCAACCGACGCAAACTTTTTCTTCCCGGTGCCGGTAGTGGAGTCGGCAACCGATCCGAACCTGATAAAAGCGCCGGTGCCTTACAATTTCAGCAATTAAGTAACATTTTATATGAACAAGAAAATGAAACTATCAAAAATTTATTACTGGATACTGCCGGCGTTGGTGGTATTTAGTATAGTTTCCTGTAAAAAGCAGGACAGCCTGGGATATACGCCGGGTACGGGTGTGCCTACTATCAATTCGGTAAAAACCATCAACAAATATGTATTGGATACCGTTGTTCAAACTACAACAACTTACAATAGTTCGGGGGTTGTGAGCATGACCACGGATACCAATTTTAACCACAAATCGGTTACGGCGTTTGATTCAACTACGGCAACCGGTAATTTGGGCAATATGTATATGATAGTTGGTGCCAATTTGGGCAGTGCCACTAAACTTACCATCAATGGGGTTACCGTGTATTATAATCGAAGCCTTGGCAACGACAATTCGATTATTTTCACCTTGCCTACAAATATTCCCTATGTTCAGCCCCAGTCTAACACATTAGAAGTAACCACGCTGCACGGGAAAGTTACTTACGCTTTCACCACATTACCACCGCCGCCGACTATCCTGCAGGTAAGCGACTTCGACTTTTGGGCTAACTCACAGATCACCCTTGTGGGGAAAGGTTTTGCATCGGTGTCGGGCATAAAACTGAATACCACGAGCGATGATGTAACCATAGTATCGCAAAATGATAGTACGCTGGTGCTGCAGATGCCGGCAGCCAGTACCGTTACCGAATCGCCATTGTTATTTACCTATACTTCGGGCGAAAATACCGGCGCCCAAACATTGTCGACCGCTATTTTTAACGACCTCGACAATGCCTATAACATTTATTTCAAAG
>Ga0310811_10003206_pt1 | contig 20535 bp, 27 predicted proteins | sample YCmetagenome_FD_207642 | JGI IMG/M metagenome (GOLD analysis project Ga0310811, IMG submission 207642) | Soil microbial communities from experimental microcosm in Duke University, North Carolina, United States - YC | ecosystem: Engineered > Artificial ecosystem > Soil microcosm > Unclassified ...
TGGCTATCATCCTCAGCGGCCTTTTCCCGCGCCTTGAGAAGGTTGATTCTGGTTTCTCGAATGTGAGAAGGTGGACAATGGTCAATGACTTTCTTAGTGGCTTCCGCTTCGTGAGGGAGCAGCGCATTGAAGCATGTGTTTGTTCTAATCTTTAGGTTATGGTTGAACTATTTACACTTTTTGAGACGCGCAAATGTATATAGTAGTTGTGGCAGTTGGCAATTCACAGACATCGATCAGGTTCCCAGTACAACAGCCTTATGTTTTTTCGTTCTCTATTGTTCAGTCTATTGCAGCTTGTGAATATCGTTTTGGGGCGTCGGATTACTTTCGACAATCCAACGTGAAATTGGACGGATACTGTTTCTTTTACTTCGAAGGTTGCGAACCGTAAACTGCATGTCGATCAAAATAGCACGAAAAGATTTCGTGGACATGACCATGAACGACGTCCCACCGTCGTTACAATCAGAAGTTGTGCGTAGAAGCAGCGAGGTAGATGATATAGCGGAGATGACTTGGATGCTCGACGGGTATACCAATACAGTGGATCGACTACCTGATCAACAGATAAAAGTATATCAAACACGACAGCTCATCGTGTCCCGGGTCAAGGCACCGCGAGAGAAGACGAGTGGAAAACGGCACCTTTTGTTGCTATATAACAGTCGGTTTGGGAGAAAGTGTTGTCGACGTCCGCAGATATGCCTGTAATTGGGTGAAATATGTACATAGTAAGCATCTGTAAGTCAAACGTAAATCCCTGGACACGTAGAGTCTACTACTAATTTGAGGGAAGGAAAAGGGTAACATATTCTGCTCGCTGCTGGTCTGTTATCAGCACTCTATCACCTCTCCAGGGGACACTGTGACCGTGTCATAAACGTCTTGAACTCTTCATGGGGCCATTGTGTTGAATTGCGAACTTCGACCGCGCGTAGATCGGGGAGTGCGATACGATCAAATAGTCCAAAACTTCCGGTCCAACTTGGCAGACGCAAATGCCCAGATATGCGCAAGGATTGAAGTTTGGCGTGCACGAAAGAAATTTCCGCTCTCTCATCAATCCCCATGAATCCTGCAACCCCCGGCAAGGACAAGAGGTCGGGGGCCTTAACCTCTCGTCCTTGACGGTGGTTGCAGGGGCATAGACGGGGCACATAAGGGATGCACTCTAGTTCTCTTGGTGTGATCTCAAGATTTGCGAGACCGGGACATGCGGCAGAAATAACAGCATGACGTCAGCCCATAGGTCCATTAACTTGAGGCTGCGCGCATTAAGCGGTAATTGCGCGATAGAGCGAACGAGAGCTAGCTTAGATTCAAAACCACCGGTAAAATGTTCTATGTGGTGTGTAACGAGCTCCTCGAGTCCGCGGAAGTCCGCCAGCACCAAGGAGCCGCGATTGAAGACAAACCCAACAGACAGACGATGTTTGATCAATTGTATGGCTGGAGCAGGCTTTGTAGTTCCGTCCATTCAGTGGCATGACACTCGAGCGTCAATGAGAGTTGACGTCCTCGTGATCGCTTGAGGTAGGAGTTGTGGCAGAAAGCTCTCTGGTGCGAGTCACCGTGCCCGATTTCCAATCGCAGCTTGCGCCATAGACTTGGCATGTCCACAGCGCAACTGTGGAATCTGTGAAAGGGTGATTTCGTTCACCACTACCGAGTCTGGGCCATCCCACATCTTTTATCTTCGAATGTGGAGCTGATGGTCATAGAACGGCTTTGTCGTCCTATTGTAGTATCGAGTTTTTGGTCTGATAGGCATGAACTCACGAATATCAAGCTTTGAGTCTCCTTGGCACCTCTTCGCATTCCTACCGCACGCACTGAAGGGCAGAACCCCTTTTCATCGAGTCTCCGCTACATTCTTAGTACTGACACACTTGAACTTTAACAGAGTCATCTCTTGTTCAACTTGGAAACAATACGTCATCCCCAGTTTTGTGCCCCAATACCGACGCGAGCTAAAACACGAACTGAATATCAGGAAGTGAAATTAAAACAAGGCGATTCGACGAGCGTCTTGGAGCTTCAAATTAGCGTTGAACGATGTGTTTCCTCAGAAGAATGAGCATACTGGACCATGGTCGTCGTATCCAATGAATACCTTTCCCGTACTTGACTACATCAGTGTCACTGGTGGAGACGGAGCCATGGCTTCCACGTGGAAGCCGCTACGAAAAATGACTTCGAAAGTTCGTAGAATGTATACGCAAACTTTGCTCAATTATATCCTATTTTCGGGAAGGGTATTGAACATGACTCTGGGAAACGCCAGTGGCCCTGCGCGTTATCCCAGAAGACTGAGTCGACGTCATGAGTGCAGGCTGTACGAGAATAACACAGGAGTCAAGGGAATGCAATAAAAATAACAATAAAACACACTAGTCCTCCCGCTCCGGTATCTTCGACACTGGCAGACTCAGTTGATTCTCCTCGACCCCCGAACATATCCTGCGCCCATAAACACAAGTGCCCCGCCCCCAGCTAGAAGTCCCGTCGTTTACTCCCAGTGCCCGTCCCACACAACATCTCACTCTCTAATCCAAGCTCACAAGCCGATCAGACGACCTTGTCTGCGCAAGCTCTGGGTCTAATGTCAGTCGTCGTTTACCCTTGCTATTCTCTGTGGTCGATGTCTCTGCGACTCTAGGCTGAACCTCGCCGCCATTTCAACTTCGGGGGTAAGGGCAGCTCATCTGGCTCCTCATCCTCTTGGTCTTCATCGAGCAGCATAATACTCTTCGGCTTCGGCTTCCGTGTAGCACCTCTCTTCGTTCTCTTAGGCGTTAACACAGACATTCTCCCCTTGGCACGCGCAGGCGCTCGCGCCCTCATCGGCGTCGGTACAGGCAGCGGCGACATCGGCGGGCGTCTCTTGAACATGTCACCTTGCGGGCGGGAGGGCGTGATCGGTGCAGGCTCGATATCGACATTCTTGTCTTCCATATCCACATCAGCGATCTCTGCAACCTCATTATGCGCACTGTGAACTGCAGCTGCAGCAGACCTTGCTCCAGGCGGCGTCGACAGCATCTTACTATCCGCGGCCCCTCCGAGCTCATTATCAGAGCATACAGAGGGAGTGGTTATGTCCGTTTCGTTCGATAGTGAGGAGTGGTTTGCGGTGATGGAGAGATTTGAATGTGTGAAAGCAGAGAAGAATTCGTGTGTTCTGGACGATGTCGATGAAGAGCTCGTGTCTGATTGTGCTCGGGCACGGGTGCCTAAACGTCGTTTGGAAGGAGACCCTCCTTCTGAGTCACTTAGGAAGTCTGCTTTGCGCTTGGCTGGGCGGGTGGCATTTAATGAGAGGGCTGGGTAAGTGGACGAAGATGAGGACGAGGATGATGGTTTCGATGCGGTTAAAGTAAATTTCGGTTTGGGAATTCTTGCGGCGGAATGAGATTGTGAGGTCGACGCCGCTTTACTCCCGACGGCAGTAGAAGCTAAACTCGAGGAGCCATCTGACGCGAAAGTAAGGTTTGAAGGGGTTGAACCAACAGGCACCTTCAAACCTATTGACTTACGTCTTGCCATCTCTTCTCTCCGCCCATCCACTCCAACAGTAGTTGAACTCATACTTCGGCTTAATCCACTCGGCTCGGGTTGGTCACTAACGCTCTTACTCAGCCCCTCAGATACAGATCCAGGCAAAGTCCCCACTTTCCTCAACCGCACCGTCCTCATCTCGTTCAGAAACGCAGCCATTTTATCGCTGGGGACATTTACGGTTGGTTGTCTCACCTTACCGCTTGCTGATCTTGCTAGATCATTTGTGCTCCCGGTCGTAGCGGCCTCTGTTGGGCGTAAGGCAGCGCGGGCACTTGCAAAAATCGCCTTGCTTTCGCCTAGATGAAGAGGGAGGGGGATACGGACACCGGGAGGAGGAGGGAGTGGTGGGGGCGGGGGTGATGGTATCGAAACTCGTGTTTGTGGAGACGGCGAACAGTGGCGACGGGAGAGCTGTAATAAGAAACATCCAATGCGTCAGAATATGTCCATACAATACAGAGAAACAAATGGTGCGACACAACATACCTCTTCCTTCAACATCCTGACTTCTTCCTCCAACATTCTAATACGCGAATTGGAGGGGCCAGGTTGCGAGTCTTGTGCATCGATGTTACGAGGTACAGGGGCGGGTTGGAGCGAATCTGATCTGGGGGAAAGTGAGCTAGGCGTTGTGATCGAGGGGTGTGCCTGTCTCTGGCCAGACTGTGACTTTGTAAATGATCGATTTTCAGTTTGGTTCATTGAAAACGGAACATACCTTAGCATTTATTATGAACTCGCTAATTTCACGTGAGATAAAGCTGAAAACATTAGAAAGGATTCCTGGTTCATCATGGCGGTTGAAATGGCCCATCGCATGAGTGCGGAATCAACAAACGTTCTAAATATGTCACACACTTTAAGCCGCACCCTCGCCACCGCTACTATGTCAAACATGCGTAATGCGGCAGAACGGACTAGTAATGATGGTACAAGTACAGAGCGTTAGTGTGAGCGCTGGTACCGTTCACCAAATCACTTTGTTCTTTCAACAGCCACTCCGACACTTTTTCAACCATTTTTGTCAGTTCTTGGATATCAGACGGGACTTGAACCCATCTTTACCTTCCGTCACTGGTCATGCACCCGGCATTGGCAAACCTCGAAATAATACACACCATCAGCTCATTTACTCAACGCAGATCGCTTCCTGCACTTGCGTCCACGTGCCGCGAGTTTGAGCACCCAGCACTTAATGCCTTGTGGAGAGATCTGCAGTCTGTGGAGCCACTTGTCAAATGTTTACCAAGTGATCTGTTTAGCATTGATCAGGGACGTGTGGTGGGTACCGTAGTTCTAATATGATCATCGTGGGCCAGACCAAGGCCAGACTGAATTTACTTGCACAGGTGTTACAGAGACCTGTTGATGGCAAGATGTGGGACACTCTTTTCAAATACACGTCCCGCGTGCACTCGATCACCGTAACACAAAAACGTTGCTCAGCAGTCGTAGAGCCCCTCAGTGTGCTAATGTTGTCTTGTCCTTCGACATCTGCGTATTTGTTTCCAAACCTTTCCAAATTAACATGGCATGCAGAAGGGACACACATATTTGCACAGTTTCTGCGCATGGCTCTCGTACCGTCCATGTTGGTCTTACATGTGGAGATTTTTTCAGCTTCCCCCGCCTTTCTCTCGGTTCTTTCGTCTCTCGGGACCTTGTGTCCTCACCTCCAGAACATGACTATGCGCATTCGATGTGAAACCGACGACTTGTCACATAAAATTTCACCCTTCATCACGCAACCTATTGCTCAACTCCACCATCTTCACACGTTGTCGGTATGGGATCTGGGAAGTCAAGGCATCCAGCACGTTATGAAGCTACGAGCTCTGCAGTCACTGGACTTGAACTTGAGGGCATCGTCGGCTTGGAACAGAAGGCTGTGTTTCTCGTTGCCCGGTTTCCATGGTTTGAAATGGCTAGGCCTTTCTACACGTACAATTGAGCACGCATCGAACTTTTTCAGTTCTCTTCAAGTTGTCGGAAGCAGCCAAGTCAGGGTCAGCTTTACGTTTCAGGTTGCAAAATCCTCCGCAGGTGCATCCACGACGCTATACCAGTTTTTCACCGTCCTCCAGGAAAGGTGCGATATGGTCCAGCTTCAATACTTGTCTCTCGTCGGATGTTCGGGGAGCGTCCGCACAGAGTCGAGCGTCTTCACACCCTTGCATGCATTTCCAAATTTAACTCACCTACTTATTGACGAGGTCTGCAACATTTCCATGTCAGATGAGGATTTGTGTCAACTGGTGAAAGCCTGGCCTAAGCTCCAAGTCCTCAAATTCAGCAGCTATGTCGTGTTCAATAGCACCACAGTACCCACCTTTCATGGACTTATAAAGCTGCTTCGGCACTGTCCTGCTCTGACTTCGCTCTCTCTTGTTATCGATACCACCAAGGTGGACGGTATAAACCTCAAACGCCCCGGTGTTGATCTTTGTAACAAGCACCTCGAATTCCTTTCCCTTGGAGATTCACCCATCCAATCCCCGCTGAATGTAGCTCTCATTCTCAGCGGCCTCTTCCCCCTCCTTGGCCAGGTCGATCTTGCTTGGTGGGATATGATGAAACTGATATATCCGACATATCAGAAAGAGCCAGGGATGGAGCAATGGGTATTGGTGAACAGCTTTCTTACTGCTTTCAGCGTTGTGAGGGAACGGGGCATTGTAGCATGATCGTCTACATAACTGCGTTGGAAATTCACAGTACTTACATTATGTGCGATCAAACTCGATCACATTACCTTCGTATAATACTACTACAAGGACTCCCCTTTGGTTGTAATTGGCTCTTCGACAATTGTAATCTATTAGAACCTCGAGGCAATTACGAGTGCCTTAAAAAGTGCCTGTACGCGGAATCGCGGATATATATACTATATGCTGATGATTCAAAGTGTTTGGAATTCATTGTGACCCTAGGATTTGTGACGGTGCCGCGTCAATTTCACCCGGTGCCCCCAGTCATGATCACCTACGCCAAACCTTTCTGATGGTCTCTCGACTACGGAACTGTTGAAGGATTGGAGAATCGTCTTTTGGAAGACTCATCCGTATTGGGTATCGCCTCCAGAAGTCTTACTCCTTGGAAGCCCATTAATGGGGGAAGATTAACATACATTTAGACATTGGGGCAACCTCGCCACTTCGCATTCAATCTCCGTTCTTATTCTACATAAGTACTTCCCCCCCATCGTGTTTGCGTACCTCAGTCCTTGTTCTCCAACACTGAGCGTATTTCCAACAGGAACAATCCAACCTGAACCCATCACCTCTATTGGTCATGCACCCGGCATTGACAAACCTCGAAGTAATATGCACCATTAGCTCGTACACTCAACACAGATCGCTTCCTGCACTTGCATCCACATGTCGCGCATTTAAGCACTCGGCACTTAACGCACTGTGGAGGGACCTGCAGTCTGTGGAGCCACTTGTCAAATGTTTACCAAGTGACCTGTTTAGCATTGACGAGGGTCGTGTGGTGAGTCTCCCGATTTAACATGATCATGGGCCGAAATAACTCACTTCATTCACGCAGGCATTACAGAAACCTATTGACAACAAGCTGTGGGACACTCTTTTCGAATACTTGTCCCGCGTGCATTCGATCAATATAACACAACAAAGCATCCCCTCGGCGATTATCGAGCCCCTCAACATGTTAATGTTGTCTAGTCCTTCGACACCTGTGTCTTGGTTCCCAAACCTTCGCAGATTGTCATGGCATGCTGATGGAACACACATTTTTGCACCGGTGTTGCGCATGGCTCTAGTACCATCCATGTTGGTCTTACACGTGGAGATTTCTTCAGCCTTCGACTCTACCTTTTTCTCTGTCCTTTCATCTCTCGGGACCTTGTGTCCTCACCTCAAAAACCTGACTATGCAAATTCGACATCAAAGCGATGACTTCAAGTTGTTGCGTCAAATTTCACCCTTCGTCGCACGACCTATTTCCCAGCTCCATCATCTTCGCACGTTGTCGATATGGGATGCAGGAAGCGAAGTCGCCGAGCATGTTCTGAAGCTACGAGCTATGCAGTCGCTGAGCTTGGATTTGAGGGCATCATTAGCTTGGAACGAGGAACCGCGTTTTCAATTCCCCGGTTTCGATGATTTGAAATTGTTCAAGCTTTCTACCGCAACAATTGAGCACGCCTCGAATGTCTTTAGGTCCCTGCAAGTTGTCAAAAGCAAACAGATCAATATTGACGTCACGTCCCACAATATTGATGAGACGGATGCGGGATTGATTCTCTTCTCGAGCAATGAAATCGCGACAATATTCTCACTCCTCATCACAGTCCGGGAGAGATGCGATCACGACAAACTTGAACGCTTCTCTCTCAGAATAGGATATTCAAAGGTTCTACGCACAGCATTGGTCGACTTCACACCATTGTGCACATTTCCCAATCTAACCCACCTGCTTATAGAAGGGGGCCACATGTTGATATCCGATGAAACACTGTGCCGGTTGGCGAGAGCCTGGCCTAATCTCCAAGTCCTCAAAATGAACAGCTTTATCATCACTGGTAGCACCACCGAAGTACCATCATTCAATGGGCTAATCAATTTACTTTGGTGCTGTCCCGCTTTGACTTCGCTCGCTCTTGTCATAGATACCACCAAGTCGGACGGTATAGATCCCAAGTGTCCCGGCGGTGGACGCTGCAATAAGCGTCTCGCATTTCTCAATCTGGGAAATTCACCCATCAAAAACCCGGTGGACGTGGCTCTCATCATCAGCGGCCTCTTCCCCTACTTGAAGAAGGTCGATCTTGCTTGTTGGGAAAGACCCCCGATGAATACAATGGCCCATAGAAAGGCAGATATGAGGAAATGGGCGATAGTCAATAACATGCTCTGTGGCTTTAGCGTTGCAAAAGAGCGGAGCATCGAAACATGGTCTGACTGTTTATAGGCTGTGCTTGAAGAATCACCACTCTTTGACCATACGTGTACACAGTACTTATATACACTAGCACTGTACGCGGCTGCGCTTAAGCTTTTGTTCGGTTGCATAAGGGCCTAATCCGTTCACATTATATTATCTTTTGGTTTTCTTGATACGAATTTACAGGCTTCATGGCGCAGACCCCATATGCCCGAGCAATGGGATGCATCTCATTGTGTTCTCGGTAATTCACAGATATCGATCAGCTCTGATACACATCAAATCTACATTGAATGGATATTAGTAGAGTACGGGTGCAATCAAGGTAAACAGAATGCTCGTGCGCAACATGAAGCAATTACAAGAACCAACTAAGACAACAGCAAGACACCAGTCGTGGCAAAAATAACACCCCTTATTTGCCCCCCTCCTAAGCAGAACAACAAGTTGATATTCACATACTCAAGCGAGTCCCATGGACTCTGTGGATCCGAGCGCTTTAAACCTCACCACGAGGACAGTTACATTATCATTGGTTTGTCGTTCAAGGGCATGCTTCACGAGCGTTTCTGCGGCTGCTTGTGCATCCGGAATATGCCGTATGAGGTCGATCGCCCCCTGATCGCCCGTGATATCCCAAAGCTGCAGAATTACACAAACAATGAATACTTCGAAACAAAGACACCCAACGAGGCTACTTACCCCATCGCACGCGAGGATCAGGAACTCATCCTCGCTTCCTAGTTCGGTTTCAGTCGTATACGGGCTCCCAACGACATACTCCTTCATACTGCTGTCTCCGAGACTGCGCGTTACCGCCAAAACGCCGTTCACGCGCCCACTCATAACGAATCCACCAGCATCAGTGATACGTTTCGCCTCCTGCTTATCGCTTCCCTTGTGGTCGTAAGTGAGACGCACTGCCCGGCCTGCACGGCAGAGTACCCCGCGCGCGTCACCAGCGTTGGCAGTATAAAGCACGCGCCGCGAGTTGGGTGGCGCATCGATTGGAACCGTGTATGTTTGCATCGAAGATGGAGAGGTCTGGCTACGTGCAGTGGAGAATCCGGAGGGGGGAGAGGCTAAGGTTGGCGAAGAGCCGCTCAAGGATTTTAGCGCCCTGGCGAAACGGGAAGCCGAAGCAGGGGACTTGCTCTTTGCCTTCTTGCATGTCTCCTTGGATTCATCCGTGGGTTCGGTCGGAGACTCGCTGCCACTGCGGCTCCCGCTGTCAGTAGGGGAGGGCGGAGAAAGTGGAGATATGGGGAGGAAGGATTGCCGCCCATCTGCATCCTCGATGCGGAGGAATGCGGTCACAACTGTGCACCCTGAGTGGATCTTGCCATCGGATTCTTCGCTGAGGCGGGAAATGCGTTTGTCAACATTGTGGAAAGTCTCGTTTAGAACGTCCGGAATAGTAGCACTAGAGGAATTGCGGAGCGCATCGAGGAGGTACTGCACATGACCACGCGTTTAAATTAGCACAGAAACATAGTGGCTATACGAACCTCGTGAAAATGGGCGCCACACCACTCAGCAGCGTGTTTTCCTGCATGACCGTCAAAAATAGCGAAGAATCCCTGCCCTCGTACACCAGCATAGTCGACCACAAAGGAATGGGCATCTTCCATATATCGGCGTGTACCCACATCCTCAGATATGCCAACCTGATAGGCACCATTTCCAGTGGAGTGTTGATTCAAGATCTAAGTGTATAATGAGTGTCCCTGGTGCGTTCACTAGTGCCATTGCATGTATAGTACGCACACCAAAGGTGTCGATGCCATCGGCAGTCGTAATTGATTTTGAGCGCGCATTTGGGGAGTCTGTGAAACGGAGGTTCATGGAGTTCGTGTTGCGCGATCTTATCAAGGATAAGGAAACTCGGTAGGGTCAACAAATTGTCAAGCTGAGATGATTACATACGTTGAGGCGACCAAGCAAGCGATGTCACAGCTCCTTTACGGCATGAACACGTTCATAAATGTTAAATGTTAACGATGACAACGAATATTGTCGCTCACCGTCGTCGGGATGGCTGATTTTTAAGGAAACAAGTGAAGAGGAGAACTAGCACGATGGTTGGCTGGTCTCAGTAAGGGACAACAATGACTCCGAGCGCTTGAGCCACGATGATCCACCTCAGCTCACGTGAGCTCGAATCCACAATGATTTCATCCGTGACTCGTTGAACAGCGAAGTACTACTAACTTCGCAGCTCAGGCGGGCAGATCATTGAACAGACCATCCAGTTAACAGGTACCCCAGATTATTGCCATGACTATAATATCGCGTGGAACCTTAGGCTGTGGACCCACAGGATGCTGACTGCCGCCGGCGACCTCCGAGTTGATCAGTGCGCGCTGCGCCTCATATTCCGCTGGCACCTGAGTTCTCCAGGGGACAAAGTCGCTCCAGAGAACTGATGAAATAAGACACGTATGACACCGCACCTAGTCTCCCTCAAGCCTAGCTAGTTGGCACCGACAGTGACTCAACTGCTTTGAAGGGCACAATCGGAATGATCTATTTCTTTTGGACGCTGTGTCGATGTCAATATCTTGCTTTTTACATACATACTATAAGAGTGCTTGTAGCTAGCTTACTGTAAGAAATCGAGTCTCGACTATGATATCGGCGAGAAACCGCGAAGCATGCAGATACGAGCAGTCGGGTATCTCCGAACAAGCACCAAGTTGGATCCTAGTAAGCTGCTACTGAGCCCAATTTTATCGTTTGATCCACGCTCTCGACATCGCTCGCAGACTGTGGATGTCTCAGCAATCAGCAGTTCCAAAGCCTTCACTCCAGGGGGTTCGCACAAAAGTACGCAAAGGCCAAGTCAAAGCACAGGCAAAGCACGAGCCAGCGGGTGAGACTACACAATTCCGATCAATCTATAACGCTACTTATGTCGACCTCTAGTCTTTAGAGACCAACTCTATAAACATCTTGAAACAGTTCCAGAGAACGATTTTGAGGGATTCAGCGCTAAACTTGTACAGGCTGGTGGGACACTCGAGTATCTCAAATATGCCGACACCTTGTTTGAGATCCTCCTTGTCGGCGGGCTCATCCAGCCAGGTGGATCGTATCTTGATGATGGCGCGCCCATGTCGCCATTCTCTATTTTCAACGCACGCAACCCGCCCGACATCGAAGAGTTGAAGAAGTATGTCGATGTGTTTAACAAATTGAATCGAAGGTGCATGCGATTGTGGTCTCGTGTAACATACTCTGTACGCGGTGTTGATTATGAATTTAGGTTCAAATATCTTCAGAAACCCTTCGAGGAGCAAAGTCTCCCCACTCTCCTGCAATACATCGGCCGATGGTCATCCGAGCAGCGCGACAAGCTCGCCATGACAATTGGTCTCCTCCTTTCGCAGGGCCTCGTGACCGCAGCTTGTCTGCAGAGTCTAACCAAGGATCACCTCATCAAGAACGGTAAGCTCAGTACCGTGCTAAGCTGCAAAGATCTCATCGGCTGCAGACCAGTCCATCAACATCCTTGCGCTGATCTTTAGCGCATACCTCACCGACCAGTCAATCGATCATCTTGCTGCGACCCTCAAACGCGGCAATATCAAAGATCTACTCCTCTTCTTTCCTCCAAACAAGAGAGATGCTAAGGTTCTTGATGCTTTCTTCCGGGAAAAAAACCTCCCTACTGTGGCCGACTGGTACACGAAGAAGCAATATGCGATCGCAAAAGACGCAATCATGAAGGAACTAAAGGAGGTGGTAGAACGCAGTGATGATAGTGAATCAGTGCGTCACCTATACATTTGTATCGCCCGTTTCGAGTCGTAGAACTCATGATTCGTACAGATCATATCTGCAATCCAGAGTAAACTAGAGGAGCAGCGTCTCCCTGAGACGGAGCTCATACAGAGCATCTGGCAGGGTCTCATGGCATCCGTAGACTGGAGTGCACGCCCTGATCAGATCGAAGGCCTCGCACTACGTGAGGTCGGGGTAAGTGATCCGATTTTCCTATCATTGGACCTTCTATTGATATCATTTCCGTCTGTAGAAATTTGCCCCAGTTCTTGTGGCCTTCTGTAAAGGCCCCAAAACCCAGGTTGCTTTGATCAATATCGTACAGGTCTACTGTTATGATGACACACGTGTCATGAAAGCCTTCCCACAGATCTTGAAGGTGTGTTTCGAGTCTTACTACTTTCGTTCATCTGTCACCGGTCCTTTGGGATGTGACGTTGCAGCTGCGATGTCGACCTATTTGGCAGCAGGCACCATGTCCTATCGTTTGTATCCCACCCCTTTTCTAAGTCTGTTCAGATACGAACATGGTAATGCAGTAATACATTTATAACTTACCAATTCGCACAGGTTTTATACAATAAGGACTGTGTCTCTGACCAGGCTATTATCTACTGGCACCAAAAGGGATCTAAGCCACAAGGAAGACAGCACTTCCTGAAGGCCACCGAGGGCCTAGTCAAGGTTTGTCAACATATTTCCCCTTCCGTCTTATCACGTACCAAAGTGATTCTTTGACAGTTCCTTCAGGAGCAGGAAGAAAGCGAAGAAGACGAAGACGAAGAGTAACGTATGAGCTGATACGCTCTCCAATTAGATGTGCATTGCTGTGTTACAGTCCATCTTCTCCCCCTGTATGTGCGCCGTAGGATAATTCGCATTTGCAATGTATGTTTGTTCAGCATGTGATACAACTTCAATCGTAGGATACCATTATCGATACTGATGCAAGAAAAAAGCATGAACAAGCAAAAGTGGGACACAAACAAATAGGGAAGACCAATGGAGATATAGGATATCATACAAAAATGGTGCATATTACCAGCCCTCAGCGCGCGGGATCGTCGCTGCCATATGTACAATCGCGTCCTCACCATGCCCCTGGCATCGGTGCAAAGTCTCCACTCCAGCCATGCATGCCATTTACATCCATGAAGATTCCATCGCTCCCATTTACAGGTAGCCCCAGGTCCGTCAGGTTCTTCTCCTGCAACCACATAGGTATCGCGCTCGGGCTGAACGTAGCACGCTCGTTCGGCCATGCGAAACCCAGTTCCTCCATTGTAAAAGGAGCAGGTCCCGATGAATCAATGTAAGGCCCTGGGCCGTGTACACCAATTCCATCGTTTAAGGTCGGTGGGGGCATGGTAGTCATAGGCGCGTTTAGCCCTGTAATCATCCCAACTTTGCGCCGAAGATTGGCAAGCATTATACGTAGCGTTAGGGCATAGCTAGAAGCGAGGATCAATCAATTGGAAAAAAACGTAAAAGAACATGGGGAACCCACCGTTCGGCTGCAACATCAGAGAGAAGCTGTGCGAGCTGCTCGACTTGCGCTGTGATCGCGGAAAGGTCAAGCTCTGCAGGAAACAAGTTTGCCATCTTGAGCAGGAAGAGACCAGAAAATGCCGCTGTTACGAGACTGTCGTGGACTGCATATCTCAAGGCCGCTCTATGATCATCGTGATTATTATTTAAGCGAAGCAACGGGACACGATCAGAACAGAAACCCACCGATACTCAGCAGAGTTCAGGAAGATAGAAAGGCAATTAAAAGCCGCATCCTTCGCCTGGAATGCAAGTTCACGTTGCTCAAAAGGCATCTTATCCCACGATACACCTCGAAGAGCTACACAGACGAGCCAGAGTTTAGCATAATGTAATTCTCCGACGAGTATTTTTCTCGGAAGAGAGTTCTCGTCCATCGTCTGGCCTGGATAGGGGATCAGGAAGGTAGAGAAGACAAAGTTAACTACGAACGATGCAGATTGTCGCAGTCTTGCCACCACTTGTCGAGTGCAACATTTGCACGCCGGATGAAGGCGAGCGTATTATGATTAACCTGTCCATTAAGAGGCGCGAGAGTTTCGTAGATCTGGGCTACAGATAACAAATGAGGTATTGATATTTCCATATAAAATTTTCCTTACTTTTTTGAGCGATAAGCTCCACTTGCGAGATCAGCCTTACATCCGTTGGTGATACCATCGGATGCGACAAAAGAATACGACAGTGTCGAATGGAGCTCTCGTCTCGCAGTACAATAGGGCGACCAGTGCCAAGACTCATCCTGAAAAAAACTATTGAGACACAATTGAAGATGTCAAAATTCTTGAACGTACTGATGATCAAACCAGTACAGGCATAGCCAGATACGCGCCGACACGACTAGGATGGTAATTAGTTCTGAACAACAAGTGGACAATTACTCTTATACATACCCAGGTCACGTTCCTCTTCCTCAGTGCGTTTTTTCCCTGAATCATCAGCGAGCTTCTCCAATGCTCGGTGAAGACCGAGATCTAACGCCATCCGCATTGCGTGGCCACTAGGGAGCCATCCGTTTGTACTCCACGCAGCTAAAAGTAGCATCCCTATGAAACTGATCAGACGTGGTGCAACAAAACATACGGGACGAAACTCTCACCCATCACAGCTTCCTTCCTCACTATCGGGCCAAATAACGACGAACGGGAAATGCCCTGCGCTTCCTCTAGACACTTGTAGAACGTTGAGCTGAGCGGCCCATTGCCACTCCTGATTTTGCTTGCAATGGCAAGTATCGCGTCAAATGTCCACGGAGTGCGTTCCATCAAGCTCTCGAATGTGTCATAATTCGGATCGAACAAAGGTATGAAGACGTGACAACCAGCGAAGAATCTTTGACAAGAATCAGAATGAAGCAAAAGACCACATCTACGAAGGGCCTACATATGATAGAGTTCCCGCGCCTCATTTTCCGAGACAAGGCCCTAGTTCATAGTATTATGATCTGTGCAGAAGTCTGATATTTCGTCCGCTCACCTTTTCAATGACGTGCGGGAATGCATTCCGGGGAATGGGCTCTACCCGCGGGCGCTTTTTGACCCTGCTTTCCAAGTGATCATCACAATCGTGCAGCCCACAGATATGAAACAACTACCTTGGTGGGGATGCGGATGGCGCAGCGGCTGCTTCTGCGGCAGCATTCGCCAAACCTTGAAGAGCTTCAATAGGTGCGTTGAGCGAGGCACGAGGCAGTGTTTCCTCAGACTCGTCATCTGACGATGGTGTAGTGCTGGGCACAATGCCATAGGTTGCGTATTTGTGAGGCTAAAAGTTTATCAGGTATGTTTATAGATTGATCTCGCAAGCGGACCAACCGGTGGAGCAAATCCCGGAAGCGGCGGGAATGACCTCGTTTGGGAACGTGGCTGGGAGCTTTGCCCTCCCACATGTCCGTGTGCATCATAACCGTTACGCGACATAAATCCAGAGCCATCGCGACTGGACCCAGAAGTCATGCCTCCAGAGTACCCTTGATGCTGAGTGCCATAGGCCTGGCTCTGAACGGTGGACAAGATGCGATCTAAAGAGGATTGCATGCCAATCATCTGACTCTGCATAACCTGAAATGCGATATTGTCAGATAGCCTCAAAGCATAGGCGTTGGATTTTACCAGATATTGACCCTCGAGACGAGACAAGCGCCTATTGAGTGGTGTAAGTGATGATGGCGAAAGTTTGCCCGATACCACCTGAAACTTACTCAACACTGGCGCCAGGCATAGTATTTGCATTTTTCTTCTCTGGTTTCTCGAAAACACACGCAGTTCCACTCAACTGACATCGACGACAGGGAGCCTAAAAAATGTGACGCCGGGCCGGGGCGGGAGAGGCGGGCCAGTGAGCAGAGGGGGCGATGATCACACGCGGGTCTCGAATAGACGTACCTCTCCTTCACATCTGTTTTTACCTTTTCTGCAAGCAGTACAAGCTCTTGCGCCTCTCTTGGGTATGTGTGCGGCAGCTTGCGGCGGTTGTGACGAGTGGGCTGTGTCCGCAGGAGATTGGCTCATGTCTTGATGATTGTTGTTGCTGCTTTGTGCGATAAGACTGTGTGTCCTGCGTCGTTTAGATGGGATATCTGAGATGTTTGATGTTGCCGCAGATGGAGACAAGGACATGATGAGTGGCCGTAAAGCGCGCGCAATATTTCGTCACTGCTAAAGGAAGTGTATAGCTATAGTCTCCGCTAGTCTCCGCCAGGGTCTTCTTACGCGACTTTGGCCCGATCACTTGACCTCTTCTCACTCCATCGTCTCATGCCTTACCTCTCTCACACTCTAGTGCAGTCGCCGATTTGAACGTTGACCTGTTCTTGACGGATCAGTCACGTTGTGCGCAGTGCGCACTACACCGGGCTAGTCAACTATTTATATTTTTGTGTAACACTGTCATCAAATGCTTCATCAATGTGGTACATCTTCAAACTATGCTTCCGGTGCTCCGCGACCATTCTAGCGATTTGTTTCAGGCAGTGGGAGGCATGACCCCAGTGAGGAACTGGACTCGAACAAAATGCAGCCTCCAACCTTGCACTTTGATATCACCGGCTACGGGTACAATCACCTACATGTCGGCATTGGACAACTTCAGGTCACCGATGTACTCCATATCAGAAGAGATGCTCTGAATTTTTATGGGAATAGTGCCGACTCGAGCAGATGTATGTTGGTCGATCATCATCATCCCACAAGGAGTTTTCATTTATTAACAGGCGTATCATGGTGTTGCCTGGTTAAAAAAACCCTGCCAGAATAGGCACGTTCCTGTGGAAGCTGCAGGGGCGTTCATCGTTCCTGACTGGAAATATTAAACTTACACATGGACGGGGAGATCATGATGCGGATCGCGATCCAAACGAACAACGAGGTGTCTCGACGTTTGTTGCAGAAAATGGTAGTGAGCACCACACTCAGTGGAACGCCAATAACATGGGGAATGGGATGGGGCATATGTGAGAGCAGGTTGAGTGCCGACTTCTCGGAGGGTACCACAGTACCGAAAAATACCATCCACTCTGATTTTTTGAAAGCTGAGCAACTGGAATTGCGCTAATATCATAACAGAAACCTCGTTCTGGGAGAAACTCACGCAAGTTTTATCTTCTTTGATTGAACTTAATGACGCCTCCCCATGAAGAGAAACCATGAGAACATTTTGAATTTTGAGCGGCTAACAAGATAACCAGATCAGCACACAGCTTCTGACCAGCCAGCGGCAAAAGCACGTCTGTAATGACGCAACCAGAAGTCGATAGATGAACACTTATGGAGAACTTGTGGGCCGAGTATACATTTGCAATGAGTGCATCATTAACATCACTGGAACAATATGTAAGACACCGGTGTTGAGAGTGAGCCATGACGTCGACAGGTTGACATATATTCCCTCCGAGTCATTGAAGAGACCAAAGAGTATTGCTTTCTTTCCCGTGGATTTGCCTTACTGAAGTAAGGCGCAATCCTCACGGTGTACCGCGCCAAGGCTCAACATGAAGATATGATAACACCATGTAAAGCACCTGCTCACAACCTATCGAGATTCGCGAAGAGTTCTCAGTCAAATTATACTACGTAGCAGCTCCAAGAGGAGTGTACATGACGTATAGGTTGCCAACAACCGTAAAGATCACAAGAATGACCTGAACACCGCCCATATCGTTCAGTGGACTGCCACGAACACACCATTGATGGAGGAAGCTGGCAGTTCTATCCAGCTTGAATGATCAATAATCAAAGATGTGGCGTGGCTCGCTGTTTGCGTGGCACTTCTACGGTGGAGTCGAGAGGTCAACCGCTTGGCAAGGCTGCCGCTGACACGGTGCTCTCGATCTGCTACATTGGCTGGCCAACATTGCGGCGCGCCCCAAATGGCTATTATGACTGAGTTTGGAAGACCGGCCCACACTCCGCTGCTAATAAAGTTTCAGGTTGTAGGTTGCTGTGTGCGCACTTGATTTGGGCAACAAGCGGCGCCCTGGAATGTGTCTCTCCTGTTTGAAGAACATCATGAAGCACCTGCGGATAATAAGTTCGGCGCAAATTATCACTAGCTTTGATCCAACCTTGCAGGAAACGCTTTCAGTGAGATGCCATCTTTGAGTTTGTGATGGTCCATGGAGACCACACCTCAAGAGGATTACATACTAGGCTTGACGAATCTGACCAATCACATGTTGAAGAATGGCGGTGCCGTTGCCAACGCATATGGTGAGGAATCTCCTACCGCCGCCAGTATAAGACTGAAGAATATAACGGAGAAGCAATGGGAAATTCGGAGAATTACTATACGTGTAGTGGCGATATTCAATAACGGAGTACCTGCAGCTATATGTATGATTATTGAATCGGAAGACTGACTGTATCTGAGATGGTATGGGCGTTAACGTTGACCATGTGAGATTACGATGCCGTATGAGTGAAGCAGGGTCATCGAACTTCGCGCCTGTTCTAGGTGAGTAATGGGGTCCACGGAATATGCCGTTTGTTGTCACCCGTGGAGTCTCAGTTCCACCAATGAGAGCGCTGGCTCATGAGCTAAGGAAAGCTCACGTAATAGCAGAACCTTCATGTCGCAGATAACAAGTTCCACTGCGCTCGTTTTGCCGCTTCTTCGTCTCCGCTCCTCCTAGTCGGGTAAGCAAGCCCTGGAGATATGCCTCATCAAGCCGGTGTCACTTGGTGATTGGGTGACATAGCCATCCGGTGCCTGCATGTGGTTTGATGTTATCGACTATAAAAACGTCTGATTTCTCAATGCTGAGAACCACTAACCACATTTTGTGAGTTTCTACCAAGACTACCAGGTAGACAATGTGAGTGTCCTGCTTTCTGTATGTGCCTGTCTGATGAATCAATTTGGTGGACTAGGATTATAACGCCAGAATGTCTCGCCACAGCGCAAGAGCTTGCAAGACTTCCGGGGAAGACAAAGCGACCGTCGTACCACATCATGGACGCACAGGCGCTGCGCCTCAACCAGGCACTAGTAACGAATGGCGTGTCATATATCTCGTTTATCCCAAACGAACTCCTCGAGATGATATTTGTAGAGACAGTCAAAGCAACTAGAGCAGATGAAGACTACTCTTTTTCATGTGCTCTCGCTAGACTACGCCTTCGCTCCAGGCCTGAGCTTCTGCTTACGAGTGTTTCACAGCGTTGGAGAACTGTGGCGCTCGGAATGCCGTTACTTTGGACAGAGATCCGACTTTTTCTCCAGCAGAATGTAGATCTTGTCAATCTTTACTTGACCCGCTCGCAAGGACAGTTACTTGACATGCGATTCATTGGCATTCATTGCGATCTTCACAGTCAGGGCTTGCCTGAGTTTGACCCAGATTACTTGCGTATATTCCGCATTATTCTGTCGCATGTTCATGTCTGTCGCCGCTTGGAAGTTCATGGGGCTTTCCCATTCCCCAAACTTCTAAATGGGTTCAAGCGCATCAAGGCACCAATGCTTGAAGAATTTACGGTGCACTATCCGCTTAACATGCCGAATAGCCGACATCTCTTGTTCACTGAAGGTCTGCTTTCACTCATGTCTGTCGAACTACGAAATGTCTCATCCATCTCCTAGACCTGTTCTTATCTGCAGATCGCCTTACGGCGCTCACCTTAAACGGCTTGTGGGTTTCCGGTCTTTCCCCCGAGAATTTCAACAACCTACTCTCTCATCTCACGTCACTGACTCATCTCACGTTGATCGGTGAACCCGTGGATTTTGTTCGTAGCACGGATATCCCAGTCGTCGAAATACCTTTGCTTCAAACAATGGTCCTCAAGCCTGGTCCAAATATTTCGAGGACGTATCTACCTACCGTCTTCCGGACAATACGTGCCCCAGCGCTACGCGAGTTGGTATTGGACTTCCACACTGCGACCTCGTCACGTGATATCCAGTCACTCGTGGACAAGCTGAAGCGTGGAGCACCGCCCTTCCCCTCTGTACGCCTTCTCACGTTGTGCAGCAGGTCCATGGCATACGATGGGTGGCATGCCCTTGCCCACGCATTCTCAGGCATAACGACACTCTCGGTTTCCAAATGTATCATGAATCAGTTGATGGGCTTCCTCTCATGTGCGGGGAGACGAGATGCATTCCCCAATTTGCGGACACTCTTGTTTGATGATGTGCAGTTCGAGTGGTCGTTACTAATCCAACTATTGCAGATCAGGGAGGCGGCGGGAATGCCTGTTCGCGAGGTCAAGATGAGGGGCTTTAAGAAACATG
>Ga0310811_10003207_pt1 | contig 20534 bp, 28 predicted proteins | sample YCmetagenome_FD_207642 | JGI IMG/M metagenome (GOLD analysis project Ga0310811, IMG submission 207642) | Soil microbial communities from experimental microcosm in Duke University, North Carolina, United States - YC | ecosystem: Engineered > Artificial ecosystem > Soil microcosm > Unclassified ...
TTCTTGCGCTCCGCGTATCACGACATCGCCGTCGTCATTCCAGCAATCCGGGATTACTGGATGCCGCAGCGGGTACTCGCCGCCAAAAATCAATCCTAAATTCCGTGGCTCGCTCGCATCGGTTACGGTGGTCAGACGAGCGTGCGAACAACTCTATCGGCTGCCGGCCCAACTGTCGCCGTCGATGATATTCGTGGTTTCATCAACATGCAGAATTCCGTCGGTCAGCAGGTTGCGGTCTCGGGTTCCGTTCCCCTCACCGTTACGATCGGCTCCAATACCTATTCGTGTGTTGGCGCAACCGCCGATACAACGAACGTTAGCAATTCCCCGATGGGCATCAGTGGCACTTTGAACCTGAGCAGCAACGTGACGGTAGCAGATGGCACCAAGGGCAATGCCGTGGTGGCCGCGAACGCGAGCCCGATTGTCCGTGTCGGTGGTGGGGCGACGGCTGCGGCGATCACATCAGCCAACACTCTCACGATGCAGTCAATTCTGAATGCCAAGACGGTGATCGAGGGCAACGGCGTTGACGGACTTCCGGGTCGCGGAACTTATCGTCTTCTCTTGGCTTCTCAGCAGCTCAACGGTCTCTATCAGGACCCGGAATTCCAGTCCTTCCTCCGTGGCCGATCGGATTCTGATGAATACAAGAAGGGCGTCGTGGCCGAGATCCTTGGCGTTGACATTGTGACGACCAACGTTGCTCCGAAGCAGACCCTTGGTGTGACGGTTCCGGTTTGGAACGCTATGCTGGTTGGTGATGGTGCTCTGATCGAGGGGGCTTACACCTCCAATATGTATGATCAGACTCCGGACGAAAATGGCATCTCGATGGTGTCTGTCTCAGAAGAGATTGCACATGTCCTCGCGGCTCCTCTGGAACCTCAGGCTCTCGTATGGCGCCAGACCTACGTTTATGCGGGGGGGTTTGTCTGCCCAACGGACAGTCTAACGAACCCCAGTGTGTTCTCCACTGCCAACAACGCGACCTACAAGCGCGCTCTCGTTATCCAGAGCGCCTAACTGGAGAGAGGCGGGGCCACGTGGCCCCGCTCCTCATCTAGGAATTCCTCATGTCCGATCCCACAGCACAGTTCTTTGCCTTCACCGAAGCACAAATGGTGGATGTTCGTCGCTATTGCGGATATCCGGCATATGGCGCTGGATCGAGCGTCTTCATGTTCCAGCGCTTCACTGATGCCTATAACCTGATGGAAGACCGGCTCACCAGTCTGAGCCAGACCGAGGGTGTCGTTGTCTCCACCTACCTGACAACCCTCAACGGTCTAGAGGCTGCAATTCCTGCGGCTGCTGCTAATCTCGACACTGATAGTGCTGCTGTCTGGTTTCACAATAAGCGAGAGATCCAAGATCGCACCGCAGTCTTTAATGATTGGTGCGGGCGACTGGCCGGCTACATAGGTGTGCCCCTTGGGCCATTCTTCGGTGGCGCGAGACAATCTGTTGGCATGCGGATCATCTAACGATGGTCAATTATGCGCTCATCCAATCTAAAATCAATGCCGGAAACCAAAAAGCCGCGAATGCTCTTGGGCAATCCATGCAGTGGTATCGCCCCATGGGCAATCGACCAGCAATTGATCCCGATGCTCTCATGGGCTCAATTCTCGTCTATCTAGATCCCACATATGCCTTCGACGCCAGCAAACCTAGCCAGTACGGCAAACCGCAATTCGGCGCGTTGTTCGACCGGACCCTGACTCTCGTCGGTGACTATTTGGTCGGGCCGCAGGGCACATATTACATCGCCTCTCAGCAAGATCTCCTCCCGACTCAGGTCATACAGTGCAACCGGGTTGTCTCTGTGTTGCGCCAGACTGGTGGACAGCCGAGTTTTGATCCCGCTCAGGCATATGGCGGTGGACACAGTAAAACCAGTTGGGAGACGATCTATTGTCAATTTCCCGCATCGGTGCTGACGAAATCCCGAGGCGAACGCGGCGATACATCATTGCCCGGTGACGTCAAGCTTGGCACCTACGAGGTTCTGATTCCCACTTTGGGATACGATGATACAATCATAAAATCCGCAGATCGACTGACTGATGATCTTGGCCAACTCTACAGCGTGAGTAGTGCTGAGCAGACTCCGTTGGGATGGCGCCTCCTCATAGTGGCGACTCAGACCTGATGGCATTTTTAGCCGATATTGAAAACGCAATTGCCATCATCTGCGCAGAGGCTCTGGTCTCTGGTCCCTGCCGATTTGGCGAACCTAATCCCTCCACTGTGGGTCCGTCCGTAAGGATCTATCGCGGCTGGCCTACAGCCAGTGCCCTGAATGCCGATCTGGCAGCCGGTAGTGCGGCGGTTCCGGGTAGCCAGATCGTCAACGTGACGATCTACAGTCAGCCGGGTCATGTCCGCATCACTCCACGATACGCCAATATCTGGCGCCCAATGCCTCGCGTGGACCCGACCCTAGAGGCTACAGCCTCGGAGCAGACCGTGACACTATCGGGCATCCCCTCAGCCTCTCAGGTGCTGGGGATAGCGATAGGGCAGGGGATAGGTCGCCAGACCTACAGCTATCGCCCGACAGCTACCGATACGCTGGATAGCATCGCAGCCTCTATGGCGGGCATGATCCCCAACGCCACATCTCAGCATGCGCAAATTCAGCTACCGGCTGTCCCGTCGGTCTGCACCGTGGCGGCCGATCAGTCAGTCCGTCAGGAAACGCGTCGTCAGACGCAGGGTCTGATGGTTAGCGTCTGGGCCCCGTCCAGTCAGACACGCGACACGGTCGCGGGATACCTCGATGCTGTGTTTTCAGATGTTCAAGGCCTCGCGCTGCCGGACAATTCGGGCACAGGTCCGATTGGCTATACGGGTGTCAACGTCATTGATGTCACGTCCAAGGACGATTTGTTCAGAGCCGATTTACTCCTGACGGTCAACTACGCCACGACCAAGATCCAAGTCTGCCCTGTGGTTATTTTCACCAAACCAGTAATCACGCCCGCTAGCTAAATATAGCGTAGGCCCGAGTGGCCTCGTTAACGTTAGCTGAGGCCATTACTCGCATGCCATTTATCCTAGTCGTCAAAACACCGTTTGGCGAATACCAGCGCGGTCAGCACATCACTGATCAGTCAATCATCGATGCCATTGAGGCATCGGAACAAGCCCATTTTTGCGTGCGTGTTAACGCGCCGACGCCCGCGCCGACCAAACTGGCAGCGGAGTAAAATATAATGACTATTGTTCAATCAAGTAACTTCAACGGTGCTGCGCAGACGGTCCCGGGCAACTATATCGTCCTCCAGCCGCCCCAGAACCTCGCCCTTAACGGCGTGCCGACTAACGTCCTTGGGATTGTTGGAACGGCATCCTATGGGCCTGTCAACAAACCCACCGCTCTGTCGACTATGCAGGACTATCAGGCCAACTTCGGCTCCGTGATCGCGCGTAGCTATGACATGGGCACCCATATGGCCGTCGCCACTCAGCAGGGTGCCAATGTCGTCTATGCAGTTCGTGTGACGGATGGCACTGACACGGCGGCTAGTGTGGTAGTGCAGACAAACTGCCTTACGCTGACGGCTCTCTATACGGGCACATACGGAGCAAACATCGTTGCTCAGATCGCGCAGGGGACTAAGACTGGCACTTGGAAGGTTGTCATCGGGATTCCGGGCGTCAAGAGCGAGGTCTTCGACAACATTGGTTTTGGGCTGACTGCTGCGGCTCTCTGGGCTGCATTCGCGGCTGCGATCAACAATGGGACTAGCCCAACACGACCGGCGTCCGGTTACGTAGTCGCTACGGCTGGCGTCGGCACAACTGCTCCGGCTGCAGCAAGTTATCAGCTGACTGGTGGCAACGACGGGGTTGCATCTGTCACTAGCGCAACGCTTATTGGACAGAACGTTCTTCCCTTGAAGGGAATGTATGCGCTATCGACCGTCACTATCAACGTGCTTAATCTGGTTGACGCGACCGACCCCACGACTTGGCCCTCTATAGTCGAGTACGCTATTGGGACCGCTACAACCAGTGGTGCGGGTTGCTACGTATATCTCGCTGGTGCCTCCGGAGAAGCAATATCCACTGGCGCCACCAATCTGGTGACCGCTGGAGTTGACTGTGACTACGTCGAAGTCCTCCATGGGAACTGGAAGCAATGGCAGGATCCCTACAATGGATATCTTCGCCTAGTAAGCCCGGTCGCATATGCGTCAGGCTTGCGTGCCGTTCTGCCCCCTAACCGGTCGACGCTGAATCAGCCCCTTTACGGCATCTCGGGCGACCAAACACAGGGTTATTCGACAGCGCAGCTACAGCAACTCGTTGCGGCGCGTATCAACACGATCGGGTCACCGAGTCCGGGTGGAAACTACTACTCGACACTGTTGGGGATCAATTCGTCCAGTAATGCGGCTACCAACATTGATACGTATGCGATGATGACGACCTTTATCGCGAACACGTTGAATGCCGGTATGGGGCTGTATGTTGGTCAAAACATCAACTCCTCGATCTTTCCGCGCTGTAAGGCGACCATCCAGTCATTCCTTCTGAATCTTGTTCAGCAGGGTCTGTTGGCGAGCACCGACGGATCTCTACCCTTTAGTGTGACGTGTGATCTGTCAAACAATCCGTTCAGTAGAACCTCGCTCGGCTATTTGCAGTGCGATGTGGTGGTCCAGTTCCAGAGCACGGTCAAATATATGATTGTGAATCTACAAGGTGGCCAGACAAGCGTCATAGTCCAGAACGTCACAACGTCCTGAGAACAAAAATAGCAATAGACTAAAATAACGCCTAACTCAGGATTACTATCGTGGCTACCGAAAATTACAATGCAGTCTACGGACGCGCCCTCACAATCGTTCTCATGTCGCCGAATGGTGGACAAGTTCAGATTGACAACTTGCAGAATTGGAAATTCGCACAGGAGACTACCAACATAAAACGTACTAGAATGGACGGTGTGCAGCTCAATGCCGAGCTGCCAACCGGATGGACTGGAACGATCGAGTTCGATCGCAGTACGAACGACGTCGAATATCTCTTCTCTGCGATCCAGTCGGCTTGGATAAACGGCGGCAACTATGTGACGAGCGCGCTCTTCGCTTACATCACAGAACTGGACGGCAGTGTGACAACGCTGCAGTTCGATAACGTGGCTCTCAAGTTGTCCGACGGCGGATCTTACAAGGGCGATGCAGTCGTGACGATGTCCATCTCATTCGCCGCGAACTCGATGAAGCTGGTGTAACACAATGGCCAGCACAAACAATCTACAAACCGTGACTGATAGTGAGGGGCGGGTCATCACGTTTAGGGGCGTTTCGGTTTTCGAGCAGGCGAAATTGCTTCGCATAATGAAGCCGGAGCAAGCGCAGAACTTCAGCTATCTAGCTATGGTCATGGTGTTCTTGCAGGTGAGGTCCATCGATGGTGTGCCGATGCCGTGGCCGGCATCAGAGGCACTGTTGGACGCCCATATGGAAAAGGTGGGCGATGCCGGCTGGCTAGCTCTGAGACCGGACACTCCGAATAATGGCGAGGAAAAAGCGGATGCCGAAGCAGAGGGCTATCTAAAAAACTAGTAAGAAACGGCCCATTACGGGAACTCGCTTGGTTGGTGCAAAACGGGTTCCGGGTCGAGGATATAGATGAGATGGACGAGGAAATGAGAACGGCGCTGTCCATAATCTGTTCCGAGCTACGCACCGGAAGTCGCTATAATTTTAGAACCCGCACATTCGATACAAAGAAATGAACACTCGCCAATTTATGGGCCGCATGGCCGCAATCCAGAGCGAAATTGAGCATGGGCGTCGTCGTGCCCTCGAACGCATTGGCGAGTTAGTAGCCGAGGAGGCTCGGAGCGAGTTCGGCACATATCAGCCGGCTGTCGCTGACCTGCCGGCTTGGGCTCCTCTGGCCGACGATACCCTTAATGATTGGCAGGGCCATCCGGGCAAAATCACGCTTGGCTATGCGTCCGAGGGCACGGACAATCCACTGCTGCGTGAGGGTGATCAGCGAGACAGTATCTCGCACACAGTTGAGAGCGACCGTGAGGTGGTGATAGGCTCGCCCGATATCCGGATGGTTTATAGCGAACTCGGCACTGAGAGTGAGCCACCACGCTCCACGCTTGCCCGTGCAGCCATCAAATCAACACCCGAGGCTCTGCGGATCGCGGCCGAGGAGGCCCTAGGCGGTCTAGTAGGCGGCCGTCCACGCCTCACTTAGCCGGGATTCCAGCCGGTCAATAGACTGAAGCCTATGATCAGCGCAGCAGCAATCAGGGGGATGCCCCATATCAGCGCTAGGGTCAGATAGTAGGTCATTATGCCCGAGCCCCAGAGGCTCCAGACAGTCACCAGAGGGCTACGGCGCGGGCGACCGTCTCCGACCGGATACAAGATGGCGGTGGTGACCGCCAGCGCCTTGGCAAAGGGGCTCACAGAACAAATCTCCACGTCAAATAGCCAATCACCACAGCGCTCAGCAGCAGCATAATTTTGAGGAGATCAGCTATTAGCGCGACATTTTTGGCCAAATTGCGCCGGGAATCAGTAGCGACTCGCTCTTGTTCTGCTCGATATTCGACCATGAGGGAATCATGTTGCTGAACAAGTCGCCTTCTCTGAGTTATTTCGTCTCTAGTCAGTGCAGTCATTGTGCGTCTCCTTTAGATATTTAGGGATAACATCAGATCATCAAAATAATGATCCATGCCGCGATGATCACCATTAGGGCGATGATCTCGCTTCTCCACGACGGCGGGATGGCTCGCTCCTTATGGCGTCTGCCAACTAAATACAACAGTCACCGACGTCATACTTGCAGTTGTCGATCGGATCGTCAACTAAAGGACAAGTACTAATGATCAACGCCTATGAAATTGGTGTTCGGCTCGGCTTTGAGGGGAACGACCGCGCTTTCTTCACCCGGCTGGCCGGGGAGATGGCGGGATTTGATCGGCGGATATTGGCCAGCACCGAGAAGGTGAAGGGCCTCAAGGCCGCTATTGCCTCGGCTGCCGTTGCCCTAGCGGGTGTCCAGACTATCAAGGTGATGTATCAGTTTGCCAACGCTGCCGAGCCATTGGTAGCTGCCAAGCAGATGCTGCAAATGACCTACGGCAATGCCGATGGTTCGGCTGGTGTCGCGGAGATGATCAAGGCAGCCTCCGACGCCGCTGTCAAAAACCCGTCAGGCGGAACGTATGCCGATTACGTGAATCTCGTTAATGAGATCCGTGGCCAGATGCCTAATGCAGACACGGCAGCGCAGATGGTGGGCTATTTCGGCCAATTCAAAACCCTCATGCATGCGGTCAATCCCAAGGGGGACAACTCCGACACTGCGCTGATCCAAATCATGAAGGCGATCGAGAACCGCGATAGGGCATTCAAGACCGATCCCAAGACCGGTGAGCAGGTTATCGATCCCAAGACCTTCATGGCTGAGGCGGATGGCGCTGCAAAGGCAATCCTGTTGAGTCACGGTCTCCTGAAGGCCAGCGACATTCTATCTTTGGTGAAGCAGGGCGGTCCCGCACTCAAGGGTATGGATACTGGAAAGTTTTACTCTACTATAACCGAACTCGCGGTTATAGTAGGTGGTGCCAAGGCCGGTACTAGCTTGCTATCTATGTTTGGTCAATTCCAACTTGGCCATATGACACCGGAAGTGTTGGAACACCTAAAGGCGGCCGGTTTGGTCGTGCCTTCAGACATTATCTATAACAAAAAGGGAAACCCCAAGGGTCTAAAAGCTGGCGGGGTCGTCGGCGCCGATCTGATGTCCACTGATCCGATCGCTTGGATGCAAATGGCCTTCCAACACATCAAGAAAGAATTTCCGCACGATTCCGCAGACCAGCAATATGTAGACTTCATGTCACTGTTTGGTAGACAGACCACTCAAAGGGCTGTGAGTGAAGGCGTGCAGGCTTGGGCCGAGTTTCAGAACCGCCAAAAATTGTTCGACTCTCAGAATGGTGTGATTGCTAATGCCAAGGATGCCAACGCGAACAATCCACTGACGGTGGAGGCAGCACTAACCAATGCATGGACCACCTTTACGCAGTCATTCGGGGAGCCACTCGTCAAGCCACTCGTTGCAGGACTCAAGGATCTCACGGGCGCTCTGGGCAGCCTATCGGCTTGGGCTATTCACAATCCGAATACAGCCAAGGATCTAGAGGAAGTGGTCGGCGGCTTGGCCGGCATTGCAACGGTGTTTGGAACCACTGCTTTCATTAAAAATATAGGCGTGTTGGGTGGTGCGGGTGATGCACTCGGCTCGTTTGGCGCGCTGGCGGCGGAGCTCGGACTAGTTGCACTCGCTACGGCAGCCGCGACGAAGGGGGCACTTGCTCTTCAAGATGGGCTGCATAAGGCGTTCCCGTCTCTCTTCACTCCCGACCAGTTGAAGGGTACAGATGGACCGTTCGGTGATCAATATCCCCTCGATCCGAACAGACCTTGGTGGCAAGGCGGCAAAGGCGGCTGGTGGTACCCGACCGGCCATGCGGCCAACTCCGCAACCGCACCCTATCATCACTCCAGTTACGAACAGTCTAGTGGTGCGAATCAGCAGCCAATCGTGAGGACTGCCCTGACTATCAACCTCGATGGCAAAACTGTGCACCGAGGAATGGTGGATCAGATCACGAGGGCCCTCAATGGCCAGCAGACCGGCACAACCGGAATGGATTCCTCAATGTCTGCGCCTCACGTGGGGCCCGCGATATCGATCTGACGGCTAAATAGTTGATGTCCCAAACACTAGATTTACTCTCCAGTGCTGCATCCCAGATCTCCAACGTCAACTCGTTGGGGAGTGCCGTCGCGGCCATCGGTTCGATCAGTCAACTGTTTGTTGGCAATGGTCCGATCGTGCTCGGCCAATTCCAATTCGATAATTTCGAGATCCCATCGAGCGTTGATTATGGTGGTGGTCAGCGGGTCGTGCATCACGACTACCCGGGTGGTGGACGCTCAGCCTCCATTATGGGGCGCGATGATCGCAATATCACGTGGAGCGGGTCACTGTTATCCGCTGATGCCATCTCGCGGTCACAAACTCTAGATCAGATCCGGACTAGCGGGCAGCCGCAGGCGTTGTCGTTCGGTTCCAACTATTTTGAAGTAGTTGTCGAAAATCTCTCCCTGACGTTCCGGCAGCCCAATTGGATCGACTACCAGATCTCCTGCTGGGTACTGTCGATCAATCCCAATACCTCTAAACCGAGCCTCCTACAGGCAGTGACTGACGATATCGGGAGTGCTCTAGGGATCAATCTACCCTCGACACTCAGTGCCGTTACACCGGCTCTACAGGCCGTCCAGACAGCAGTACAGGCAGTCACATCCCTGACTGGTGGGAGCAGCGCAGCACTCAGCATTTTGGGATCCGTTACCTCTGCACAGACTATTGTCAACGGTTTGACTCAAGCGGCTAACGGGCAGATCTCCTCGTTGACAGTTGCTCTAGGTGCAGTGACGGGTGCGTCAGCAGCCGCAGGCAAAATCACGTCCCTGACTAGCGCGGCTTGGACATTGGCAGCCGGGACATCGGTCAAAACCTATCTAGGGCGCATCGCCAATAATCTGACTGGAGGGCTGTGAAATGGCGCTAGCAGTCAAGACCATCACGGTTGTGGGTGGAAATCTGTTCAAACTTGCCGAGTAGCTCTATGGAGATGCCACACTAGCGATTACCCTGATGCAGGCGAATGGCCTGACGGATTATCTGATCTCGGGACAGGTTACGCTCGTGATTCCGGACTATGACTCGTCCTACGCTGGCGGAATCCCGACCTAATGGCATCTCTGAATAATCCCAACCAGTCGGGTGTGGTCCAATATCCCGCCATCCGCGCCCTGTCTAATGGCACACCGGTTCCCGGGATCCTGTCTGCATCGATTACCAACAATGGATTTTTCAATTCTGACTCATTTAGTGCCCGCTTTGACCTCTACGCGGATCCCAATTATCCCACGACGATCTGGCTCAACAATACAATTTTGCTCGATATTCAGATTGGCCTGACTCAGCCTGACGGCTCTACGTCATGGACATCACTGATCATTGGCGAGGTGTCTGACATTGAGGTCGATCAAGATCAGGCGATCATTGATGTGCAGGGTAGTGATCTGCTGTGCAGACTGATTCGGACCAAAACTGTCCAGACATACAGCAATATGACCTCTAGTGAAATCGTGAGTAAAATCGCGGCAGAGCATGGGCTGAGGGCCGATGTAGATGCGACCACAACTCCTGCTGGCCGCTATTATTCTGCGAGCTATGATAAGCTGAATCAGGACGGCGGATTTAGCAAGACGACGAATGAGCTTGATCTATGTGTAGAACTCGCGAAGTATGAGTCATACGATCTTTGGGTGACCGGGACCACGTTGCATTTCAAAAAGTCCGCGCCCTTGTCTTCAACTCCGTGGATCATCAATGTCCCGGCCCCGAGCAGGGCACAGGGCGTTACTACTGTCGGACCTAGTAACGCGATCGGTCTGAGGCTCAGGCGTTCCTATACATTGGCAAAAGATGTGTCGGTCACGGTCAAGTCTTATAGCAGCCAGTCGGCAAGATTCGTCACAGGAACATATGGTGCCACCAAATCGCACGGAACATCTGCAAACTCCAATGTGCAGCAGTTCGTTTTCTCGGTTCCCAATTTGTCGCAGGAGCAGTGTCTCCAATATGCACAAGCTAAGCTGACCGAGATCACGCGGCAGGAGCGGGTCATCAATTGGTCTGAGCCCGGCAGCACAGTCCTGACACCCCGAAATATCGTCCAGTTGACGGGTGGAGGCGTGATGTCGGACTGGCAACAGAATTATTTTGTCATTTCCATTACGCGTGAGGTGTCGTGGGACCAAGGATTTGTGATGGAGGTGCAGGCACGCAACCATTCTCCGCAAACCGAGGCAAATGAGAATGGGGCTACAGCCTAATGCATAAGTTAATCAACGGAATCAAACGAACGATCGACGCGCAGATCCAGCAGATTCCACAGCCTGTTTTTGGCATCGTGACCGATTACGACCCCAGCAGACACATGATCCGCGCCATGGTTATGCCGAGTAATGTGCAGACCGGTTGGTTAGCGGTCGGAACCGCAATGGTGGGTCCAGAGTGGGGCCTCGTGGCTCCTCCGGCAGCCGGTCAACAGGTTGTCCTTACTCCTACGGATGGGGCAGGGGACAATTACGTCGTTTCGGCAATGTGCTACAGCACACAGAATACACCGCCGCAACCGGGTGGCAATCAGGTTGTGCCCGGCGAAATCGCAATTGTCTCAAAAACAGGGACATTCCTGCATTTGCGGACGAACGGAGATTTGCTGGTCAGCACTACCGGAAATCTCACTGCCACTGTTGCGGGAAATACGGCAATCACCACGACGGGCAATACTGCGATCAGTACGACAGGGACGACCAACGTCACGTCGACTGGAAATCTGACTGTGGATTCGTCAGGGAATATCGTGGTGTCGGCCACCGGTACGACCACGATCAGTGGCTCCAGCATCAATTTGGATTCAACGACCGTCATTGGCGGCAATGGGACTTCGCAGCAACTCGCCACGAGGAACTTTGTCTACAACATCTTCGCCAATCACACCCATCCGGGTGTTCAGACTGGTGGCGGCTCTACCGGAATCCCAACTCAGCAGCCCGACGCTACCTCCACCACGAGTAACTTCCAAGCCAGCTAAACAACTCCTCTCGATAAATACCTGATCGATCAGGAATAGGCCCTGATCCTCAGGATATCACCGTGCCCGATCTCTATCACGTATACGGAAACGATCTACAGGTCAGCGCCACTGGAGATCTGCTGCTAGCGAGTGGAAACACACTCAGCCAACAGAGGATTCTGCGCAGGCTCTACACGAACCCCCAAACCGCAAATGCGCCCGGCGACTACGTGTTTTCTCCCACCTATGGGGCAGGGGTCGGAAAATACGTGGGTTCTACCGCTAGTACACAGCAAATTCAATCCGTCATTCAGGGCCAGATGCTGCGTGAGGAGTCGGTTGCGCAGTCTCCGGTCCCAACTGTCTCGGTAACGGCCACCAACACAGGCACCACTACGGCGACCATCACATATACAGTATCGGACACAGGTCTGACTGACATCATAACGGTCCCGACTAATCCGAGCACGGGATCCTAACCATGACCACGCTGCCCATTCAGAATTATGACTCCTACGTCCAGACCGCTGCTGCGGCCGTTCAGACCAGCGACACTACACTGGTGGATCTGTCAGAGGGATCTAGCCTGCTGGCGGTTTTGGAGGCCCAGACGGGGCAAACCCTTTGGCTCCAAGCTCTCGCTTTCCTCGTTCTAGAAACCACTCGTCTGACTACCAGCTCAGGTTCTGACGTCGACACTTTCGGCGCGGATTTTTCATTCACCCGACTACCTGCCGCATATGCGCAGGGAGAGGTCACGTTTTCGCGCTATGTCGCGGACAGCACTGCCTTTGTCCCCGTTGGGGCGCAGGTCCGGACAGCCGACGGGACGCAACTGTTTGCAGTCATCGCAGATCTGACTCAGCCAACCTACAGCAGCGATCTAAACGGTTACACTGTGCCGGTCGGGACGCTATCGGCCACCGCTACTGTACAGGCGGTCAATGCCGGCAGTCAGGCCAATGTCGCGGCCAATACCGTCAGCCTGTTGGTGACCAATATCGCTGGTATAACGGCCGTGACCAATCCGACGGCGTTTACGTCCGGTGTTGATGCCGAGTCCGATGCTGCATTCAAAACGCGATTTGCCAACTACATCAACACGAGATCCCTCGCAACACTAGGTGCAGTCGAATATGCGATCTCCTCGGTCCAATCTGGTCTCACGTATAATATTGCCGAGAATACTCTGCCCAACGGCACTACTCAGGTTGGCTATTTTACCGTCACGATCGATGACGGATCAGGTAACCCCGCATCGACTCTCCTCACCACCGTGGCACAGGCCATCAATGCCGTGAGGCCCGTGGGGAGCACGTTCGGGGTGTACGGACCGCATGTCGTTGCCGCAAACATCAGTATGACGATCAGTGTGGCTGCGGGATACACCAAGGCGACCGTACAGGGGCTGGTCAGTGCCGCCATCACCCAATATGTCAACTCCCTATCGGTTGGAGCGATCCTGCCGTACAGTATTCTTTCTAAACTCGCCTACGATGCGTCACCCGGCATTAGCAACGTCCAGTCGGTGTTGCTCAATGGCGGGACTGCCGATCTGGGTGGTGGTGGTCCCAATCAGGTTGTCAAAATTGCTAGTTTGGCGATCGACTGATGCTAGGTGATCAAACGGATTTCCTAAACCGGATTCAGGGACTGCTGCCGCAGGGCTGGTTTCCGGTCACGGGCGAGACAGATACCTCCAGCGCATCGCCAATTTTGGATGCATTGCTGTCAGGTGCAGCTGCACAGTTTTCCGCGCTCTGGACACAGCAGCAATACGTCCGGGCCCAGACTCGAATCTCCACTGCAACTGGCATTCAGCTGGATATTATCGCGCTAGATTATCTCGGGCCCGCGTTTGTCCGTCGTGACACTGATACAGACGCGACGTTTCGTGCCCGGATCCTCGCCCAATTGCTTGCACCTCGGGGCACGCGAGAATCGATCACATTGGCGATCCAGAACCTATGTGGGACCACACCTCTGATCATTGAGCCCGGCTATGCTCAGGATACAGGTGGATGGGATACAGCCGGATTGGCATGGGACACAGCCGGATGCTGGGGCAGCACTAATATGCCATTCGAGGTGTTGGTGACCGTCTATTACAGTCCTGCGATCGGTATTCCGGATCTGGGTGGTTTTGATTCTGGCGGTGGAGGATGGGATGCTGGCGCGCTCGCATGGGTCGATGACTCTATGGTGGCGGAAACTGTCACTCCAGACGACGTATACGCGACAGTAGCGTCCTGCATGCCAATTGCCAGCGTTGCGTGGGTCCAGATCGTCCCCGCATAGCAAAGCGACTACCGGGATAAATAGTTGATCGCCATCTTGGGCGATCAACTATGGATGTTTGATTTGACTGATAGGATCATTGTTTATCCCGGAGAGCTGCCGAAGTCGACGGACTTCTTGATGTCGCAGGTCAACCAAATGGTTGGTCTGGGCTACACGCTAGGCGCGCTCGTGGGCTCCGGGACGTACGTTACTGGATTGGCCTGCACTCCTACTAGCCCGGCGAGTCTGACGGTCAACGTTGGACCCGGTGCGATTATTGCCACGAGTGTGGTCGATAGCACTGCTTTTGGGGGCGTCGGGGCAAATTCGGCGCCACTGGTCAAAATTGGTGTCAATCAGACCTCCACGGCATTTGCCCTCGCGGCACCCGCGACCAGCGGCCAGTCGATCAACTATTTGATAGAGGCGATTTTCGAAGAGGTGGACGGTAATCCACTCGAGTTGCCATACTATAATGCCGTTAGCCCGTCGACGCCCTACACGGGTCCGGGTGGCAACGGCGTAGCGCAAAATACCACCAGATCACAGATTGTGGGTCTACAGCTCAAGGCCGGTGCAGCGGCGACAACTGGCACTCAGGCTACTCCCGGTACCGATGCGGGTTGGTCGCCCCTCTATGTAGTGACCGTCAACCACGGCCAGACTACCATTACGGCAGCGAACATCACGGTGGCGCCAGCAGCTCCATTTTTGATGATGACTCTCCCGCAGGTTCCGGTGGCAGTGCCGAGTGGGGTTCTCAATCTCTATCTCTCACCCACTGGTAGCGACAGTAATCCGGGCACGTCTGCAAGTGCCCCGCTGCTGACGTTCGCAGGTGCTGTCGCTGTTCTGACTAGGTACCAAATGGGTGGGCTCACCGCCATTTTGAATTTGGTGGCTGGTAGCTATGCGGGATACAATTTTAACGGACGCGTAACCCCATGCACGATAAACATCGTGGGTGCAGGATCAACTGTCACCACACTGATCGGGACGGGTGGAATATTCAACGCGACGAATGCAAATGCCGTCGGTGCCGTTAATGGAGCTAGTGTGTCTGTTTCGGGCGTCACATTGACGGCTACGGGAGTTGGCGGCGATTACCTGCCCGGCGGCTGCGGCATGTTCGCCGGCATCGGCTCGTCCGCGACGATCGCGTCTGACGTCACATTTGGGAGTTGTGGGGGATTCCACCTGCAGGCCACCCAAGGTGGCGCAATTCGCGTGGTGGGCCTCGGGCTCAATTCTGGCGGTCCATACAAGATTTCCGGCGGCGCGCAATGCCATATTTACACGTCAGTTGGCGGAAACGTTACCGTTGCCGACACTACAATCACCCTAGTGGGGACGCCTGCATTTAGTAACTCATTTATCCAGTCGATCTACGGTGGGTATGTCGGGTACTGGGGCAACACGTTCGTGGGGTCTGCCACTGGCCCCAGATATCTCGTGGCCAACAATGGCATTGTCAACACCAATGGTGCCAGCGTCAGTTATCTGCCCGGTAATGCGACGGGGACAAACTCCAACGGTCTATACGTCTGAGGATCTAAAATGGCAGAATATAATATTACTAATTGGTATTGGAACGTCGGGGATGGACCCAGTGGGCAGGTCTATTCGTCCGCCGGTGCCCAATATGTAGCAACAACCGACACAACGTTTGCGGCTTGGTTAGCGGCTGGAAATGCCACAACGAGCATCGCCACATACGCTGACCTAATGGGAGTGCTGAGCAACTATCCTGCCGGGACCCCATATGGCGCATTCATCGCCGGAGGTCTGACGGTCACGTCGACAGCTACTCCGGCTCTCAACGGCGTATATCCGATTGATGCGCAAACTCAGGTCGATATTTCCACTGAGGCTGCATTCATCTCGACATTCGGTGAGTTCACGAGTGGTGGAACCTCAAACCTGCCGTGGACGCTCGCAAATGGAGCCCTCGTTACGTTTCCGACCACGGCAGAATTTCTTTCATTTGCCAAAGCAGCCGGCCAGACGGTAGCGGCCGCAAAGCTGGCAGCGGCGCAGGGCAGTCCTATGCCGTCTTCATCGATCGCGATACCCTGATGCCCTATTGGGAGCGTCTCGGGATCGCGCTGGATGAGTTTTTAAATACCCTGCTGCTAAATGGGGATCCTGCGCAAACTATCAGTCTCCATGCAGCACTGGCCGAACAGCAAGGAAAACGTTGGGGTTGCTGGTTGTGCTGGATATTAGCGCATCTGGTCCAACCCAGTCATTGTGCTGATCAGCTAACCCACGGGGCAACACCCACCAGTGCAGCGTTGAGGGCAGGCGTATTGCTGATTGGTGTTGCGGGACTGCTCGGAACTCTGGGCTATTTCGCGATCCAATCGCTACTCCATTTTGTCGGAGCTGCGCACTGGATCGAGCCAAATCGGATAAATACGCAATCGGGCGATTGGGCCTCGATATAGCAGGTCCAGTATGGCAACGATCAAATTTTCTCTTACCACCGCCACGGCAAGATCCTCAGCTCTCCTGAGTGCCGTTGGGTCCGGTGCTACCCTCACGCTCTACAGTGGTCCGATACCCGCTAGTCCAGATATATCACCTACCGGATCGCTGCTCGTCAGCGTCACGTTGCCGAGTCCATTTGGCGTTGTGTCTGACGGTCAATTAATCGCTAATCCGATCCAGCAGGCAATTGCTCTCCAGACCGGTCAGGCCGGCTACGGTCGTATTATAAACTCTGCTGGTGATGCCGTGTGTGATCTGGACGTCGGTATTGCGGGCAGTGGAGCGGCAATTATCATCAACCAAATTATCCTATCTGCGGCTCCGGTGATCGTCGCCAGCCTGACAATCAGCGAGGCCTAACCGATGTCGTACATTTATAAATCTCGGGTCCGCGAGACCACAACCACTGCCGGGACTGGCACAGTTGCACTCGGTGGTGCTCAATACGGCTATCAAACATTCGGATCCGCTATCCCAAGTGGCACGAGCGTTGAATACACAATCGAAGATGCGGTCAATGGTCTATGGGAAGTCGGCCATGGCACCTATACGAGTAGCAGCAATACACTGAGCCGTGACACGGTACTGGAATCCAGTAATGGTGGTCAGCCAGTCGGATTTGGCTCGGGGATTAAATCGGTCTGGTTGGATCTCTCCGCTGCATCACTCACGAGTTTGACTGCGCTTGCAAATGGCGCACTACCGGCCAGCTCACTGGTCTCAACGCTCGCCACCACACAGGCCCGCATTTTGGCTCCGGTGGGATCACTCGTCGGATCCGGCACCGGTCAGTCAAACGGCACATCACTGTCCTATCAGGTCAATGTCCTGACCTCTGCACCAGCCGGTACGGCATTCGTGATTCCTGTCAGTAATGCGGGTCAAACTATTGAGATCCGAAACAAGGACACGGCCAATGCAGCATCTCTGTATCCTCCAGTTGGGGCGCGGATCGATAGCAACGCGATCAATGCACCCGTGACCCTGCCGTCCGGATCTGCCGTTGTCCTAGTGGTGGCTTCGACCACCCAGATTTGGAGCTAATCCATGTTTGGCTTTAGCCCGTGGGGGACAGCAACGCCCGGTGAGGTGAGGGGAGCCGTGACGGGCAATGGGTCGGTGACGATCGGGATGAGCGACGCCTACGGGGCCGCATACGTGATTGCTCCGACCACCAGCACGCCAGTTGCGGTCATGGATCTGGGATCACGGTCAGTCGGTGTCTCAATCGATTCCGCCACGATTCCGTACTACCCGGACCCGAGATCACCCAGTGACGTCTCCCTCTATGGGATCCAAATTTGTGATCTGCCGGCCGCAGAAACTGTCACCAGCGTGGTGTCCGTTACGGCCAGCCCGTCAGATCTCGTGGTTGGGACTCCTCAGCTATACGGGCTGGTGATCCAATACCTGATCTCAGGAGGGACGTCCGGGGTAGAATACACCCTGACGACAGTTTTCCGCAGCAGCAGCGGCGAGACGTACAGTCGCTCGGCGATCCTCTACACGGTGCAGCGGTGAGCGACTTGCTGGATAGCGAGTTGGAGCCTGAGGGCCGCCGGTCGTCGGGGATCCGATTGGATTTGACGATCAACGTTGCGCTAATTTTATTTTTGATCGCCCAGTTGGGTGGATTTGTTTGGCTATGGTCTGGGCTGTCTACCAATGTCTCTGCGCTAGTGGCTGCTCAACCTACCGAGCAGGCCTCCATCAGCACGCTGACGACTGACGTCAACGGATTGGGGATCCGGACCAGCGCTCTGGAGGCTCGGGTGACGGGAGACGAATCGAGTGTGAGCGGGGTTGAGACCAAACGCGACGCGCAGATAGCTGCTATGCAGGCGCAGCAGGACACGCTGGCCCAAACGGTTGCGGGTCAGACTGCACAACTGGGTGCGATCAGCGAGTCGGTTAACAGGATTTTGGATCTGCTACAGCACCAGACATCTCACCGATAGAGTAGGTTAGTCGATCACTGCGATGCTGCGCTCCATGATGAAACGGCGGATGTTGTGATTATATGTGTAGTCATATTTTTCACGTCTCGTTGTCTGCGTTAGTAACTCGACGTAGCTCAACTCAATCGAAACTTCTGCCCTCGCCAGTGACCAAAGGAATGTAGTGTAGAACCCTTCCTCGAAGTCTCCGAGATGGGTTTTCAATCCTGAAAAACCCTCGTGCTCCCCGAGGACGATCGAGACATCTGTCTCAATCGTTTTATCGACCCAAGGCTCAGATTCGATGCCGCTCTGAGAAATTATGACCCCGCATCGAAGTGATTTCACGAGTGCAGGCGTTCGTCCATAATTCTTGAGTGCTATGTCGAAATGGGGGGCGAAGTAGCGGGCGTTCCCCACACTTCGGTCTTCCTCCAGAAACCGAACGTTTTCTGGACAAATGTATGGGCGTTCACGGTCGATCAGCGCGTTTCTCGAAATTTCAGTCGTCTCTCTGGTTGCCTTCCACATGAGGCCCGTGAAGATCCACAAACCTGCGGTGACGACGACCAGAGCGGCAGTGACGATAACGAGCCACCAATCGGGCGATGAAATCCACGTCTTCGGAATACCATCAGGTCTTTCAGCTGCTTGTGCCACTGTCGCAGAACAAAGGACCGCTAGGACGACTGGCAAGGAACACGACAGTGGGAGTCTCAAAACAGCCTCGTCGAATTCAGGGGAATGATCGGCGATCACGGCAGTGCAGGTGGGCGACAGGTTGAAAATCAGTTATCGGCCTGTCTCTACCACGGGGGAGCGCTATGAATAGGGACGCGATTCGAGAGGCGGCTACCCGTATCCTAGTCTCGTATCTCCGGACGCATCAGACGTCAGCTGATCAGGTCCCAGAACTTGTGACCGCAGTAGGGCAGGCCCTTTCCCCCAGAATGCTCTGTCCTGAAGCTGAGGACATTATTCCACCTACCCGTGGCCATCGGCGCTTTCGGTCTGACCAATTCCCCGTGCCCGATGTCCGGGTTGAGCATCCGGGTGAGCCGGACATGTTCAGTGATGCGGCTGGAGACGCGGAACCCGATATGTTGTCCGTGACCCCGACCAAGCGGGGGCGCAGGTCTCGTCGCGATCTGGCCGAGGCCGATGCGGAAACCCACGTGGTGGAGGGGGTGACGGTGACGAGAATCCCCGAAGTGAGAGGCAAGGGCCGGTGAGTGGCATGGCGCCGGTGGTGTGGGCGGCATTAATTCAGGGATCGATGACCCTGAGTGCGGCCGGGCTGGCTGTATGGGGTGTCAGCCGCCAGATCGGGAATTGGCGGCATGAGGCACCGGGTCGCCGCAAGATCGAAGTTGGTGAAAAATGCCTGTCCGCAGCGGCTGCACAACGCGCTCGGATTGTCGCCTACAAGGCCAAGATACTGGAAGTCGTCGACCTAGGGGCTGATTCTGAATCTCGGCAGGTCACTGAGAGGATGATGGAGCACGAAGACCCCGCGACATATTGGGAACGGCTTCAATCGGAGATCACTACTGCGGCCGGCACAGTCGGGGGCGGCCTAGGGGAACTAGAGAGTGCGAGCGATCTAGCAGAAATCTACTACGGCTCGCTTGTCGCCCTTGGCCTAAAGGAAATGAGGATCGCGGGCTCTAACATGGGTGAATTGCACTACGAGGTCGTAAACAGCCGGATTTCGGATGGGCGGGCGGCACAACTCAGGAGTGTGCTAACCAGAGGAGATAGAAGAGAGGGAACTCTCCTCTCGATGGAAGCTATAGCGATGTCGACCTACCGCTTGGCGATCAAGGACACTCTGTCTGGACAGGCTCAGCGAGGGATCGTGGGAGAGTTGCTCGATCGAATAGCGCAGCGAGTCAGACCTCGGGCATGGAAGACGCTTGATCGTTGGCTCCCTGACAAAGGTGAGCGGGAATAAAATTAAACTTTCTTAATGTCCAACCCAAGCCTCCATCCTCAATGCGACGACGCCGATCTTCTCCATCATCCTCGCGCATCTGTTGACCGTGGACGAGAAGATCACGCCGCAGAAGCTCGGCGGTATCCTGCTCGGCTTCGCGGGCGTCTTCGTGCTG
>Ga0310811_10003208_pt1 | contig 20530 bp, 18 predicted proteins | sample YCmetagenome_FD_207642 | JGI IMG/M metagenome (GOLD analysis project Ga0310811, IMG submission 207642) | Soil microbial communities from experimental microcosm in Duke University, North Carolina, United States - YC | ecosystem: Engineered > Artificial ecosystem > Soil microcosm > Unclassified ...
AGCGTTTCCAGTCGGCGACGCGGCGCGGCGTCGGCCTCTTCGAGGCCGAGGCCTCGGGCCGGATCAAGGTCAATCCGCTGGCCTTCTGGTCCTCGGAGAAAATCGCGTCGGAATTCGAGGCGCGGGATCTGCCGCATCATCCGCTGGAGGCGTACGGCTTCCTCTCTGTCGGCTGCATGCCTTGCACGGCGCCGGTCGCCGCGGGCGAGGATGCCCGGGCCGGCCGCTGGCGCGGGCAGGCCAAGACGGAATGCGGCATCCATTTGCCCGCTCCCGCCTTCGCCTGATGCGAACGGTGCTCACGAAAAGGGCTCTCGCTTTTTGATCAGACCCTGAGGGGCCGGGCTCCTCGGTCAGGGTCTTGTGTCAGGCGGCTTCGCCGGCGCGCATCGCATCCGCCCGTCTCTCGTCTAAATGAAGGTCATGCGCCATGGCTGAGAGACACAGCCGCATGCCGCGGTCGGCCGCCGCCGGGTCCCGCTGCCTGATCGCTTCCAAAACGTCCCGATGGGCCGAAAAGGCGACGTCATAGGAATGCGCGGCGCCGGTCGAAAGCCGGAAGGCGGCGAGCAGGATCGACGAGACGGTCAGCCCCCATTGGGCGAGGAAAAGATTGGCGCTTGCGCGCAAGATCGCGACATGGAAATCGAGATCGGCCTGAACGCGTTCGTCCAGCGTCGTGGCGCGGGCCATGCTGTCAAGCGCCGCATCGATTTCGCCAAGTTGTTCCGCCGTAGCGCGCTGCGCGGCGAGGGCCGCGGCGCCGGGCTCGATGAGATGGCGGCATTCGAGAAGATGACGGACGAGATCTTCGTCCAGCCCCGGGCCGCACCAGCCGAGCAGTTCCGGGTCCATGAGGTTCCAGCTGGCGCGGGGCAGGATGCGCGTGCCCGTGCGGGGCCGCACTTCCAGCAGACCTTTGGCGGTCAGCACCTTGATCGCTTCCCTGAGCGCAGATCGGCTGACGCCGAGTTCAGCACTCAGGTCGTGCGTATTGGGCAGGTTGTCCCCAGGCGGAATCTCACCTGAAAGGATTCGCCGTGCAAGGGTCTCGACCACGTCCCGATGCACGCGGGGTCGGGAGGAAGCGGTTTGTTCAGCCAATGAAAAATCCGGACTTCTTCGGTGGACTACATATCATACCCCGGAACGACGTTAGGAATAGGGCAGACTGGATCTGCCGCCGCATGCCTTTCATCCGGTCACGACGAGGGTGGCTCTCGGCGGCGTGAACCGCTACTTCTCGGGGCGTTTCGTTGACCAAGAAGGATAGTTCCATGCGAGCTTCCGGCCGTGCCGCCGATGCCCTGCGCCCTGTTTCCATCACCACCGGCTTTTCCCGCCATGCGGAAGGCTCGGCGCTCATCCGCATGGGGCAGACCGAAGTCCTCTGCACCGCGAGCGTCGAGGGGCGGGTGCCGCCCTTCCTGCGTGGCCAGGGCCTGGGCTGGGTAACGGCGGAATATGGCATGCTGCCGCGCGCCACCCATAAGCGCGGCGAGCGCGAGGCGGCGCGGGGCAAGCAGTCTGGCCGCACCCAGGAGATTCAGCGCCTCATCGGCCGTTCCCTGCGCGCCGTGGTGGACCGCCGCGCCATGGGGGAGATGACGATCACCCTCGATTGCGACGTGCTCAACGCCGATGGCGGCACGCGCTGCGCCGCGATCACCGGCGCCTATGTCGCCCTTACCCTGGCATTCCGGCATCTTGTGGCACAGCGAGTGCTCGCCGCAGTGCCGCTGGTGGGACAGGTCGCCGCCGTCTCCTGCGGCATCCTGGGCGCCGAGGCACTGCTTGATCTCGACTACCAGGAGGATTCGGCGGCGGATGCGGACAGCAATTTCGTCCTCACCGCCGATGGCGGCATCGTCGAGATCCAGGCCACGGCCGAGCAGAAACCCTTCACGGAAGCGGATTGCCTTACCCTGATGGCTCTCGCCAAGGCGGGGACACGCGCCCTCTTCGTCGCCCAGAATATCGCCATCGAAGCCGCCGAAACGAGGGCGGTCTGATGGCGCGCCCGCTCGATCCCGGCTGCCGGCTTGTGCTGGCCAGCCACAATCCTGGCAAGCTGGTCGAAATCCGCAAGCTGCTGGAGCCTTGGGACATCCACGTCGTGCTGGCGAGCGAACTCGGCCTGCCCGAGCCCGAAGAGACCGAGACGACCTTTACCGGCAATGCCCGGTTGAAGGCCCAGGCGGCGGCCGAGGCCTCCCAACTGCCCGCGCTTTCGGACGACAGCGGCTTCTGTGTCGATGCGTTGCACGGCGCGCCGGGCGTCTATTCGGCACGTTGGGCGGGGCCGACCAAGAACTTCCGCGCCGCCATGGAGCGTGTGCATGCCGAAGCGGGCGAGGGCGGGCCGCGCGGCGCGCATTTCGTTTCGGTCCTCTGCCTCGCTTGGCCGGACGGGCACTACGAGCTTTTCGAAGGCAAGGTCGAAGGGGAATGGCTGTGGCCTCCGCGCGGCACGCGGGGCTTCGGCTACGACCCGATGTTCCGCCCTCATGGCGAGACCGAGACCTATGGCGAGATGGACCCGCTGCGGAAAACCGCGACCAGCCACCGGGCGCGCGCCTTCGGTGCGCTGGTGCGCGGCTCGCTTGGAGTGCCGCCAAAGGGCGAGAGCGTCGTCCTGTCCGACTGAACCGCCGGCGCAGACTGGTCAAAAAATACCTTAGCCGGTGCCGGCGATCAGCATATAGGGACCGGTCGAGGGATCGACGCCAAAGGCGATGGCGAGCCGCCCGTCCGAGAGATCGGCGGTCGAATAGCCGTCCAGCGTAAGGGACGCGCTGGTCCCGTTCACCGTTGTCGCATGCAGGGTGAGGCCGGTATAGCCGGCGGCACCCTGATTGTTCGCCCAGGCCATCGCGGTTGCGACAACCGGTGCCACGCCCCAGAGTGTCGCGAAGTCGCCCTGATGGAAATGCACGACCGTGGTCCAGATATCCTGGTTCGGCGGCGTCGCATTGACGAAAAAAGTGTCGTCGCCGCTGCCGCCGGTGAGGAAGTTCGAGCCCGCCCCGCCGTCGACCACGTTGTTGCCGTTCGTCACCGTGATGGCGTCATTGCCCGATCCCGTGGCGATGAACCAGTTCGGCGTCGTGGCGAGGATGTCGAGCCCATCGCTCGTGACATTGGCATAGGTGTTTTCCAGCCCGGCGACCGGCCCGATATAGGGCGAGCCGGTGGCGGCAACACTGCTTTGGGTCGTCGTATCGAAGACCGAGAGGGGCGCCATCGGCGCGTCGAGCTGGGCCGCCCAGCCATCAATTTGGGAGACGGCGGAATCGGTCAGCTGCATGTTGAAACCGGTGCCGCCAATAGCGGTCGAGACCAGGCCATAAACGGTGGGCGTGCCGTTCGCCCCGAGCGCCCAGACCGGCCCGCCGCTCGATCCCGGGCCGAGCGCCTGCCCGACCAGGACGCTGAGATTCGGAATCTGGAACAGGTTCTGCGCCGGAGAGAGAAGCGCGCCATTGGCCGCGGCGGGATAGCCACTGACATAGGCGACACCGCTGGTGAAATTGGAACCCAGCGCGAAGCTCGTCGCCCCCACCACCGGGCTGCCGAGCTTGATGAGGGCATAGTCCTGCTGCGTGGTGCTGAGCGTCTCCTCGCCACCGGCATCGGCAGTTGCGTTGTAGTCGTAGGAGAGCGCGTAGGCCTGACCGAAGGGTGCGGCGCCTTGGCTATAGCCGGCAGAAACCGTGATGTTCGTCGCGCTGCCAACTCCCTCCTGCCAGACGACATGTGCGGCGGTCAGGACCAGGTCCGGGGCGATGAGCACGCCCGAGGCTTGGTAGCGGCCGGAGCCGATCGTATCGGTGATGTAGACGATGCCGTTGAGGGGTGCGGAGCTATTGCCAGACATCGCCTATTCTTTCCCGCGGAAACGAAACGCCTCCGCAACTGATACCGAACGTCATTGAGTCTGACAACCTTCGGCGAGCGCCCGCTCAGCGGCTGCGTTTCTCCAGCGGCCGGGTTGTCACGTCCCGGCCGCTTTCATCCTTGAGCACGTCGACGACATAGAGTTCTGAGACAAGAACGAGGCCGGCTGCCGCAAGGGGCGTCGCCATGATGATGCCCATTGGTCCGAAGAGCGAGCCGAGGAAGGTCATCGAGAGGATGAGGAGTGCGGGCGGCAGCCGCACCATGCGGTCCTGCACGAGAGGCGAGACGACGTAGCCCTCGATGACATGGCAGATCGTGAAGACGACGAGGGTGAGAAAGGCCATGTGCAGGCTTTGGCCGAGGGCGATGGCGATGGCTGGAATGGCTGCGAGGATCGCGCCGAAATAGGGGACGAAGGTGAGGACGCCGGCGATGACGCCGAGGGCGAGCGCCATCGGCATGCCGATGATGACGAGGCCGATGACCGTGAAGATGCCGACGACGGCCATGTCGATGAGCTGGCCGAGGAACCACCAGCGCAGCACATGCGCGACCTTGTCCAGCACGGCGCGCCCGCGTGCGCGCCGCCCGGGTGGCAGCAGGGTCACCAGCCCGTTCACGTAAAGGCTGGGGTTGGCCGCGAAATAGAGCATGGTGACAATGAGGACGAAGAGACCGAGCAGCCCGCTGAGGGTCGAACTTGCGGCCGTCAGCATGGGTGCGGCCAGGCTTTGCGCCGCCTGTGCCCCCGTGTTGTTGATCTTTTGCAGAAGTTCCTTACCCCATGGCGTGTGGCCGTAGCGTGCGGTGAGGTCCTGCCCCTCCTTGGCGAGCGCGCTGACAAGGTCATAGCCCTGCTGGACCAGACGCGGCCCGACCCAGAAACAGAAGCCGAAGATCGCGACCGCTACAACGAGCATGATGATCGCCATGGCGATGCGAGGGCCGATCGGCGTATGGGCGGCGATACGGTCAGCTGCGCCGCGCAGCGAGACGGCTAGCAGCACGGCGAGGAAGACGAGGAGAAGCTCATTATGGAATAACGAGATAACGAGGAGCCCAAGCCCAAGCCCGGCAAGGCCGATCAGCACGTCCCGCAGGCCGGGTCCGCCTGCTCCGTCCAACTTCTGCAATCCGAACATGGCCCCCATCCATTCGATCAAGAGCCAGAGATGGGGTGGGTCCTGTCCTTGTCGATTGGCAAGGCCGTTCGCGCTGCCTAGAGGTTGCGCATGACCCCCGCGATCATGACCCGGCAGATGGACGAGGCGGCCGGCACCGCGCCGGCAGGCGCCGAGCCGCTCGCCCTCTACGTCCACTGGCCCTTCTGCCTCGCCAAATGCCCCTATTGTGACTTCAACAGCCACGTGCGGGAGGTGATCCCCGAGACGCGCTTCCGCGCCGCACTTCTGGCCGAACTCGAATGGGAGGCGGCGCGGCTCGGCTCCCGGCCGCTGCGCTCCATCTTCTTCGGCGGGGGCACGCCGAGCCTGATGTCCCCCGAAACGGTCGGCGCCCTCATTGCCCGGGCGCGGGCGCTTTTTGCCGCCGCGCCGGATCTGGAGATTACGCTCGAGGCCAATCCGACCAGCATCGAGGCCGGTCGTTTCCAGGGCTTTCGTGATGCCGGGGTCAACCGCATTTCGGTTGGAATCCAGAGCCTGAACGATGCGGATCTCCGCCGTCTGGGCCGCCAGCATTCCGCCCCCCAGGCGATCGCCGCCCTGGAACTGGGCCGGAAACTCTTCCCGCGCATCTCCTTCGACTTGATCTATGCCCGGCCTGGCCAGGCCGAGGCCGCCTGGCGGGCGGAACTGGCCCAGGCGCTTGATCTCGCGGCCGATCACCTCTCGCTCTACCAACTCACCATCGAACCAGGCACGGTCTATGAGGGGTTGCATCGCCGGGGCGAGATCGTGTTGCCGGACGAAGAGACGGCGGCGCGGCTGTATGAGGTCACGGTATCGGAGGCGGCGCGTTACGGGCTGCTTCCCTACGAAGTCTCGAACTACGCGAAGCCCGGCTCCGAGAGCCGGCACAATCTGGCGTATTGGCGCTACGGCGATTACGCCGGCATCGGGCCCGGGGCGCATGGCCGTCTCAGCCTGGCCGGCGGGCTGATTGCCACCCGCCGCCATCGTGCTCCGGAAATCTGGGCGGAGCGGGTCGAGCGGCAGGGCCACGGTTCAGGTCAGGATACGGTGGTGACCGTGGCCGAGCGGGCGCAGGAGATGCTGCTTATGGGCCTGCGGCTTTCGGAGGGCGTCTCCGCCGCGCGATTCGCGGCGCGGACCGGCATGTCACTCGCCGAGGCGCTCGATCCCGTGATTCTCGCGGCGGCGATCGAAGAGGGCTATCTCGTGCAGGAGGGCGACCGCCTGCGCGCAACGCCCGAGGGGCGAATGCGGCTCGACGCGCTGCTTGGCGCCCTGTTGCGCTGAGCCCCGGTCAGGGTACGACGGCAAAGAACAAAAAAACCGCGAAAACGGCGAGGTGAATGGCTCCCTGCAGGATGGAGGTGCGGCCGGTCGCGACCGTCAGGGTGCTGAGCAGCAGGGTCAACGCCAGAAGCACGGTCTCCTTCTGATCGAGGCCGAGGGTCAGTGGCTGGCCGATCAGGATCGAGACCGTCGCCACCACCGGAATAGTGAGGCCGATGCTGGCAATGGCCGAACCGAAGGCCAGGTTGAAGCTTGTCTGTAGCTGATCGCGCCGCGCCGCGCGCATCGCCGCGAGGCCTTCCGGCAAGAGGACGAGGGCGGCGATGACGACGCCGACCACGGATTCCGGTGCGCCCGACTGAGCGACGACCGCTTCCACGCTGGGCGACAGGCCCTTTGCCATGCCGACCACGGCGACGAGGGAGAGGACCAGCAGGCCGAGGCTGAGCAGCGTCAGCTGCATCGTCGGGGGTGCCACCTCATGCACATCGGCGGTCTCGTTCTCGGGCAGAAAATAGGCGCGGTGGCGCACCGTCTGTACGAAGACGAAGACGCCATAGAGGACCAGGGATTCGATGGCGACGAATTTGAGCTGGGCGACGGAGAAGGTCGCCCCCGGCGCCGTGGTGTAGTTCGGCAGGACCATTGTCAGCACGGAAAGCGCCGCCAGCACCGCGAGCGCGCCGTTGGCGCCCTGGATGCGGAACTCCTGCTCGCCATGCCGCGCCGCGCCGATCAGCGTACAAATACCCACCACGCCGGTGCAGACGATCATGACCGCGGAGAAGACGGTATCCCGCGCGAGGGCGGCCTTTTCGGCCCCGCCGCTCAGCATGACGGAGACGATCAGCGCCACCTCGATGATGGTGACGGCGACGGCCAGCACAAGCGTGCCGAAGGGTTCGCCGACCTTGTGGGCGATGACTTCCGCGAAATGCACGGCGGCGAAGACGGCGCCCCCCAGTGCGAGGATGAACAGCGGCAGCAGGAGGCCGCTGACCGGCAAGACGGCCTTGAGTCCGAGCAGCAGCCAGGCCAGGAGGGGGAAGGCCCAGCTCCACCAGGGGATTGTTTTCACGCGCTCGCTCTCCGCTCGGCTTTCTCTCTTGGAAGCCTGAAGCGCAGGCCGGGGTCAATCGTTACTGAGCGATGGAAGCCCGATCGGCGGCGAACTCGCGCATGAAGATTGCGATAGCGGAGTGGATGCGGGCGCTGACCATCTGCTCGGTCGGCGGCCCGCCGATCTCGGCGAGCTGGCGCCAGTGGAAGGCGCCGATCGCGAGAGAGACCAGCATCGAGACCGCCTCGGGCAGGTCCGGCAGACGAAAGACGCCCCGTGCGGCCTGCGCGCCGAGCCAGGCTCCGAGGTTTTCCTCAAGCCGCAGGCAATGATCCTTGAAGATCTTGCTAACCTCGGGGAGCTTGCCGGCGCTGGCAAGGACAAGCCGGCAGAGTGCGACATGGTTCGGAGCCAGGACCTGCTTCGCCAGATGGCGCAGCATATGCTCGAGCGCCGCCTCCGGCGGCTGGGCCTCGACCGAGGGCAGAAGGGCCGGCACCGTCAGCCGATCCAGCAGCAGCGCGCGGAAGAGCTCGGTCTTGGAAGCGAAGACCTGATAGATCGTCTTCTTTGACATGTTGGCGGCGCGGGCGATGTCCGACATGGTTGTGCCGGCATAGCCGCGGGTCAGGAACATGTCCTCTGCGGCCGCGAGAAGCATCGCTCGGCGCACATGATCGGGGATTGCCCGAGGATGCCGCGCTTCGGCTTGGGGAGCGGCAAAACTCGGAAGCACCGGGCTTGCCTCGATCCAATCCATCACGATACGCACCTTTCACAATCGATCCGGTGGAGCGATCATGGGCCTGGCACCCAGATTTGTGTTCGGCGAATTTTGGTTGCTTTAGCTTTTCTTAAGCTTTCCCGCGAGGGAAGTGCTGACCGGCGAAGTCCCTGGACCGCGCATCTCTCCCATCACCACCATCCCGCCGCTGAGCAGGATGAGGCCGGCGCCGAAGAAGACGCCAAGTGCCGGGATGTCGCCGAACAAGCAATAGCCGAAGACGAAACTCCAGAGCAGGCCAGAGAATTCCATGGGTGCTACGGCGCTCGCCTGCGCCAGGCGCACGCTCTTGATGAGCAGGAGCTGTGCCGCGGTGGAGAGGAAGCCCAGGCCGAGCATCAAGAGCAGCGCCGGCAGGCTCGGCGTCTTCCATAGAAAGGGCAGCGTGATTCCGCAGCCGACGAGAAAGAGGAGGGCGATGACGAAGACCTGGTCCCAGCCGCGCAACTCGGCCGAGATCTGGCGCATCAGGATCATCGCGTAGGCCCAGATGATGGCCGCAAGGCCGACGCAGAGCGCGGGCAGGACCGGGTTAGAGCCATGCGGCCGCGCCGCCAGGAGCACGCCCAGGAAGCCGATACCGAGGGCGACCCAGCGGACGACCGTTACCCGCTCGCCGAGCAGAGGGCCAGCCATGACGGCGATCAGCAGCGGACTCGCAAAATAGATGGTGATCATCTCGGCGAGACCGAGATAGCGGGCGGATGAGTAGTAAAGCAGCCAGGCGGCGAAGGTCAGGAAGGCGCGCAGCAGAAGTTTGCCCCGCATGGGGGAGAAAAGCCCCCGCGTCACCACGCCGCGTCCGCCAAGGGAGAGGCAGAGCACCACCACCGTCAGGCTGCGCATGAAGAGGATTTCCGGTGCATCGATTTTCGCGACCAGAAGCTTCACCAGCGCATCATGGAGGGAGAAGGCGAAATAAGCGATCAGCGCCAATAGCAGGCCGGCCGCGGTCGGGCGCTGTTCGAGGCGTGCCCGCAGCCCTGACCAAGCTGTGTCCAGACCGAACCCACGCGCCGTTCGCCGCATTGCGCTCCCCCCCGAGCAGCCATGATTGCCACGATCGTCATGGCTTGAAGCACTCTTGTTGCTGCATGGCAGAGGCTTTGCTTGCAAAGCATATTTGATCGGCCAGACAGCAAGCCCCTTTGTGTCGTAGGATTAGCGATGGATAAAAACGGCCGCCCGTTTCCGCCTTACCCGCCCGCCATTCTTCCGCAGGGATTGGACAGCCGCTCCGCCGCCGTTCTGCGCGAAATCGTCGAGCAATATGTCGAGACAGGGGAGCCGGTGGGCAGCCGCACGCTCTCGCGTCGTCTGCCGCTGGCTCTCTCGCCAGCCACTATCCGCAACGTCATGGCCGATCTGACCGATGCCGGGTTGCTCTACGCGCCGCATACCTCGGCCGGGCGCCTGCCGACGGATCGCGGGCTGCGGCTTTTCGTCGACGGGCTGCTGCAGTTCGGCGATCTTGGAGAGGATGAGCGGGACGCGATCGATGCGGCGCTGGCAAGCCACGGTCGCAGCCTGCAGGATACGCTGGCCGAGGCCTCGACGCTGCTCGCCGGCCTCTCCTCAGCCGCCGGCCTGGTGCTGGCGCCCAAGGCGGAGGGCAATATCAAGCACATCGAATTCGTGCCGCTCGCCTCCGGCCGGGCACTCGTCGTGCTTGTTTCCTCCGAAGGTCAGGTCGAAAATCGGGTGATCGACATCCCGACCGGCGTGCCGCCCTCGGCCCTGCAGGAGGCGAGCAACTACCTCAATGCCCGGCTGCAAGGCCAGACCCTGGCCGATTTCCGCACCAATATGGCGGAGGAGATCGCGCGGGACCGCAACACGCTGGACGAGCTCGCCGCCGGCATCATCGAGGCCGGGCTTGCCACCTGGGGCGGGGAGGGGCGCGGCGGCAATCTCATCGTCCGAGGTCAAGGGCGCCTGCTTGCGGACGTCACCCAGATCGAAAAACTGGCCTCGATCCAGACGCTCTTCGAGCGGCTGGAGGCGCAGGAGACGATGCTGCGGCTTCTGGAACTGGCGGAGACCTCGGACGGGGTGCGGATCTTCATCGGTGCCGAAAGCGGGCTCTTCGGCTCGGCCGGCGTTTCCATGATCGTGGCGCCGACGCGGGGGGCAAACAACCGCATTGTGGGGGCGATCGGCGTGATCGGGCCGACACGCATCAATTACGGCCGGGTTATCCCGGTGGTGGATTACACAGCGCGGGTCGTGGGCCGGCTTCTTGGGTAAGGCGACCCGGCGCAACCCCCCCGAAAGGCGGTGCTGCCTCTACCTACCGGTTCCAGAAAAATCGTGCTAAATTTTTTTGTTGTTAGAATTCAACTTCTAATTCGGTGATCTCTTGGGGTTCCTGCTTCGCCGCCCGCACCCATTCAGCCATGTCTGGCCAAGCCATAATGTCCTGGCAATACTGGGCTGCGCGCGGGTTCAGTGCGACGTCGTAGGTTAGGAAGCGCGTGACGACCGGCGCATACATGGCGTCCGCGACCGTCAGCCGCTCCCCGAACAGATACGGCCCTTTCCAGGTCAGGAAGCACTCCTCCCAGATGGCCAGAATGCGCTCGATATCGGCGCGTGCGGCCGACCAGATGGTGAAGCCCGGCCGAAAGGCATGCAGGTTCATCGGCAGTGATGAGCGAAGCGCCGCAAATCCGGAATGCATCTCACCGCTGATGGCCCGACACCGCGCGCGTGCATGCCTGTCCTTCGGCAGCATCTGCGCATCCGGGCGCAGCTCGTTCAGATATTCAGCAATAGCGAGGGTGTCCCATATAGAGAGACCATCGTGGATGAGCGTTGGGACCAGGATGGACGAGGACCGTAGGAGCAGCTCTGCCCGTGCGGCCGGATCGTCCGGGTCGACGAATTCTTCCCGGAAGGGCAAGCCTGACAGTCGGGTGATCAGCCACCCCCTGAGACACCAGGAGGAATAGTTCTTGCTGCTGATGAGAAGCGTGGCCTCTGCCATGAACGACGTCCTATCCCCCAAAGCCGGCAACTCTTTCTATCAGAGCCTTGGACTGGAGCGGAACTGGATGACCGGCGGCAAGGAAAAAAACAGCCAGTCGGTTTTCTACGAAATGGCGCGGCCCTTGGCGGGCCTGCCCTTCTCTGATTATTTCGCCGCTATCGGCACGCCGATGCTCTACCAGCTCTATCAGGCTCAGGCGGATATGATGGAGCCGGCGCGGCGCTGGGCCGAATTCACCGGCCAGGTGCTGAACCAGTTCGATCTCACCAAGCCCGAGGCACTCGGCCTGCGGGGTGCCGCGGCCATGACCGAGGCCTTCTGGCGCACCGCCATCACCCATCAACGGCCTGCCTACGGCCTCCGACCGGTCGTGGTCGGCAATCGCCCGCTCGCGATTACGGAGGAGGTGGTGATGGAGACGCCCTTCTGCTCCCTCCTCCATTTCCGCAAAGAGAGCCCGGTCCGCCAGCCGCGCGTGCTGGTCGTGGCCCCGATGTCCGGCCATTTCGCGACGCTTCTGCGCAATACCGTGCAGACGCTGCTGGCCGACCACGACGTCTATATCACCGACTGGAAGAACGTGCGGGACGTGCCGCTGGAGGCCGGCGTCTTCGGCTTCGAGGACTATACCGACCACGTCATCCAGCTGCTGGAAGCGATGGGGCCGGGTGGGCATGTGCTGGCCGTCTGTCAGCCGGCCGTGCCCGTGCTCGCCGCCGTCTCCGTCATGGCGCGGGAGGGGAATATCGCGACCCCCCGCAGCATGACCTTGATGGCGGGGCCCATCGACACGCGGGTTGCCGTCACCCGCGTGAACGTGCTGGCGCAGGAAAAGCCGATCGAATGGTTCGACAACAACGTGATCGGCATCGTCCCCTGGCGCTTCAAGGGCGCCAACCGCCGCGTCTATCCCGGCTTCATGCAGCTCAGTGCCTTCGTGGCGATGAATTTCGACCGACATCTCCGCGCCGAAATTTTGCAGGCGCGCAACATTGTGGGTGGTGACGAGGCACGCGCCGAGGTGCACCGCAAGTTCTACGATGAATACCGTGCTGTGATGGATCTTCCGGCGGAATTCTTCCTCGAAACAGTCAAGCGCATCTTCCAGGATCATGACTTGCCGCTGGGCCGCATGACCCATCGCGGCGAGCGTGTCGACCCCGGCGCCATTCGCCGCACCATGGTGCTGACGGTGGAGGGCGAGCGGGACGACATTTGCGGCGTCGGCCAGACCATGTCGGCGCTCGATCTCTGCACCGGCCTGCCGACGACGATGAAGCAGCACCATCTGCAGACCAATGTCGGCCATTACGGTGTTTTCAGCGGCAGCCACTGGGCGCGGGAGATCTATCCGAAAGTCCGCGCCGTCATCGAGATGAGCAGCTGAGGTCAGGGCCCAGGCGACACGCCGTGCGTTTGACCGGGCAACAGGCCGTCGCCTCGAACTCCCTGGCGAACGGCCAAGAATGGCAACCTGCCGACGGCACGGCCTCTATCGCCGGGCGCGGGTTGTCGATCAGTCATCCTGGGCGTCGTCGCCGTCGAGACGTCACGTCTCGCGGGTGAGGGTCAGGGCCCGTGCATAGACCTGCCGTCGGGGCAGGCCGGTTTCGGCCGCGACGATGGCGACCGCTTCCTTGAGGCGGGAACGCTCCAATTCTTGCATGAGGCGCGCGTCGAGATCGGCCTCCGGCATCTCGTCCTGTCCGGGGTCGGGTGGCGCGAGCAGGAGGCAGATTTCGCCCCGCGGCGGATCGGCGGCCACGCTCTCGGCGATCTCCGACAGCGTGCCGCGCCGCACCTCCTCGAAATGCTTGGTCAGTTCGCGCGCCAGCGCCGCCGGCCGGTCTCCGAAGACCGCGTGGAGATCGGCCAGCGTCTCGGCGACGCGATGCGGGCTCTCGTACCAGATCATGGTGGCGGAAAGTCCCGCGCCCTCGGCCGCGCGCAAGCTGGCGAAGGCCGTGCGCCGCGCAGCACCCCGCGGCGGCGGAAAGCCCAGGAACAGGAAGGGATGCGGCGGCAGGCCGGACAGGGTCAGCGCCGTCACCGCCGCATTGGGGCCGGGGAGCGCGGTGACGGTCAGCCCCTCGGCCACGAAAGCCCGCACCAGACGGAAGCCGGGATCGGACATGAGCGGCGTCCCGGCGTCGCTGACGAGCGCGAGCTTCGTCCCGCCGCGCGCCGCCGCCAGCAGCTTCGGGATGCGGCCTTCCTCGTTATGATCGTGTAAACTCTCGAGCCGCGTGCGGATGCCGAGCGAAAAGAAAAGGCGTGCCGTGACACGGCTATCTTCACAAAGCACGATATCGGCCAATCTCAGTGTCGCGATCGCGCGACCTGTCACATCCCCGAGGTTGCCGATCGGCGTGGAAACCAGCACAAGACAGGCTTGGGCTCCGCCAAGCAACGGCCAGCTATCGGTCGGCGGCGGATCCCTTTCAGACGGAGGGTTATGAAGTGCGTCTTGCTCGGGCATCGACTCTCCTCGCAGTCCTTCTGGGCCTCGCGGGCTGCGCGGAACAGTCCGGGCTGGCCCCTAGCATGGGCTCCGGCTCCGGCTCGCCGCAAGCGCTCGGCGCGGCCGGCTTGCCAGCCCCTGCCGGCAGCCGCATCGCCGTTCTGGCGCCACTGACGGGCGCTTATTCGAATGTCGGGCCGGTTCTCGTCAATGCCGTGAAGCTCGGCCTCGGTCAGGCCGCGGCGGGCTCGATCAACGTGCTCGATACCGGTAGCACCCCGCAGGGCGCTGCCGCCGCCGCACAGAAGGCGATCGAGGACGGCGCCGGCCTCATCATCGGGCCCCTCACCACGACCGAGGCCGCGGCCGTCGCCCCCGTCACCGGGCCCGCCCATGTCGATGTGCTCGCGCTGACATCGGATTCCACCGTCGCCCGGCCCGGCCTCTGGGCGCTCGGCATCACCCCGGCCGAGCAGGTGCGGGCGCTGGTGAACGCCGCCAATGCCCAGGGCCATGGACAGATCGCCGCCTTCCTGCCGGAGAGCCCGCTCGGCAATGCCATGGCGCGCGCGCTGCAAAGCACCGGCGGGGCGCAGCAGGTCGCGACCTATAGCGCCGGTAGCTTCTCCTCGATGAATTCCTCGCTCCGTTCGCTCTCCAACTACGGCAGCAGGCGGGGGCCGATCGACGCGCAGATCAAGCAGCTGCGCGGTTCGCACACGGTTGCCGGCCGCCAGGAGGCCGCGAAGCTCGCGCGGCAGCCGATTCCGCCGCCGCCCTTCAATGCCCTGATGGTGGCGGAAACCGGCAGCGGCCTCGGCGAACTCGCGTCCCTCCTGCCCTATTACGATATCAATCCCGGTCCGGTCCTGGTGCTGGGTCCCGGTCTCTGGGCGGCGGACCCGGCCGCCGTGGCGCATGCGGGCTTCAGGGGCGCGCTCTATGCAGCACCCGATCCGGCTGCGGCCGGCCCGTTCAATTCAAGCTACGCCCAGGCCTATGGCGGCCCGCCCCCGTCGCTTGCCGCCATTGCCTTCGACGCGGCGGCGCTGGCGCGGGTCACGACGGAACATGGCCGGATCGATCAGGCCGCACTCACCAACCCCTCCGGCTTCACCGGGGCGGATGGGCTGCTCGCCCTGGCGCCGGACGGCTCCGTCAAGCGTGGCCTCGCCGTCTTCCAGGTGTCTCCCGACGGTGGGCAGATCGTCCAGCCGGCGCCGCAGAGTTTCGCCCCCGGAAGCTGACGGGCCTGGATGATCCGGCACAGGACGCGAAAGGCTTGATGACTATATGAGGGAGGCGCGGGTACCCGGGATCAGTCGCTGGATGGTGCTCATCCTGGCGGTGCCGCTGATCGGCCAGATCATCATGGTCTGGGCGGGCACCGCCCGCGGCGACGTCACCCTGATCCTCATCCTGGTCGAAATCCTCGTTGCCTTTGTCGCGGCGGTTCTCTGGCGGCAGGATTTGGAGCGGCTGCACCGTGTTCTGGCGGGGCTGCCGACCGAGCCCCCCCGCTTGCCGGAGATCGACCGGCTTGGCAGTTACCTGGGGCAAAGCAAGGGTGAGGCCCAGGGGCGCGCCGCCCAGCTCGAAACCGCTCTGCGGGCCGAAAAGACGATCATCGAGCATCTGCCCGAGCCGCTGCTTCTGGTGAACGCGGACGGTGCCGTCCAGCGGCTGAACGAGGCCGCGCGGCAAAGCCTTGGGGAGGATATCGCGGCGGTTCTGCGCCATCCGTTGCTGCGTGGCGCGATCGACAAGGCATTGGCTTCGGGCGAGCCACAGGCGGCCGACCTTCTCTTTGCCGCGCCCATTCCGCGCGAGATCCACGCGACCGTGACGCCGCTCGATTCCGGCCTTTTCGACCAGAGTCTGGCGACGATCCTCCTGGTTGACCACACGCGGGAGCGGGCGGTCGAACGCATGCGGGCGGATTTCGTCGCCAATGCGAGCCATGAGTTGCGTACCCCGCTCGCCAGCCTCATCGGCTTTGTCGAAACCCTGCAGGGACCCGCGAAGGATGACCCGCAAGCGCGGGAGCGCTTCCTTGAGATCATGGCGCAGCAGGCGGCGCGCATGAATAGGCTGATCGACGACCTGCTCAGCCTGTCCCGCATCGAGCTCTCGGAACATCAGTCGCCGCAAGGCAAGATCGACCTGACCCAACTCGTCCAACGGACGGTCGCGAGCTTCGAGCCGCGCATCGTCGATCGCGGCGTCACGCTCGATCTCAGCCTGGCCGAACTGCCACCGGTGCCGGGCGATGTCGACCAGATGGCCCAGGTCCTTGCCAATCTGCTCGACAACGCGCTGAAATATGGGCGCGAGCAGGGCTGCGTGACACTGTCTGTGGAGCCGGTCGAGGGGGCGCCCTGGCCGAGCAGGCCCGGTGTCGTGGTCATGGTGGGCGACGATGGGGTAGGCATTCCGCGTGCCCATCTACCGCGGCTGACCGAGCGCTTCTATCGGGTCGACAAGGGCCGCTCGCGCGCCGTCGGCGGTACTGGTCTTGGGCTTGCCATCGTGAAGCATATTGTGAACCGCCATCGCGGCCAGCTGGTCGTTACCAGCGAGGAAGGTCAGGGGTCGCGCTTCAGCATCTGGCTACCTCGTTGATCCGCCCCTAGCAGGCGTTCTACCGCTTCGGCGGTTGAAAGCGGCCCCGCGCATGCGTATCTGGCTCCTCGCAATTTCGTGTGTCCGGCGCTTGCGCGGCATCGTCCTCAAACCTAAGTCAGAGCCCATGAACGAAACCGAAAACCCCCAAACCAATCCCGAGGAAGATCCTGTCACGGACGACGTGGCCGATCTCTCGCCTTTAGAGCATCTCGCGGCACTCGAGGCCGAGCGTGACGAGATGCGGGACCGCTGGATGCGGTCGGAGGCGGAGATGGCCAATCTCCGCGCCCGCACCAAGCGCGAGGTCGAGGATGCCCGGCTGTTCGCCGTGCAGAAATTCGCCCGCGACGTCGTCGAGGTCGCGGAGAATCTGAAGCGCGGCCTCAGCAGCCTGCCCGCCCCGAGCGCCGAGGAGCCGGAGATCATCGGCAAGCTGCGCGAGGGTTTCGAGGGTATCGAGCGGAGCTTTGTCGCGACCCTCGATCGCAATGGCGTGAAGATGGACGATCCGACGGGGAAACTCTTCGACCCCAACCTGCATCAGGCGATGGCCGAACAGGAGACGACGGAGCACCCGCCCGGCACCATCATCCAGGCCTGGACCCAGGCATGGACGCTCAATGGCCGTCTGCTGCGACCCGCCATGGTCGTGGTCGCCAAGGCGCCCAGCGCTTAGGCACGGGCCACCAATTGAGGCTGTGAGAATTCGAAGCGCGGCTATTCCGAGATTGTGCCCAATATTTGGGCAGCCAAATCTTGTGTTGGAACCGTCGCGAAGCTATCTATTTTGTATGTTCCCAAGGGGGGCGCCGGTGCTTCGGGTCGGTCGCTCCCGCTTATAAAGGAGACTGCGCATGAGCAAGGTCATCGGTATCGACCTCGGCACCACCAATTCCTGCGTCGCGATCATGGAGGGCAAGGATGTCCGCGTGATCGAAAATAGCGAGGGCGCCCGTACGACGCCCTCCATGGTCGCTGTCACCGACAGCGGCGAGCGCCTCGTCGGCCAGGCCGCGAAGCGTCAGGCGGTTACCAACCCGTCCAACACCCTTTATGCCGTGAAGCGCCTCATCGGCCGCCGTTACGAAGACCCCATGGTCGCGAAGGACAAGGGCCTGGTGCCCTACGCCATCGTGAAGGGCGACAATGGCGATGCCTGGGTCGAGGCCCGCGGCGAGAAATACGCGCCGAGCCAAGTGTCGGCCTTCATCCTCACCAAGATGAAGGAGACCGCCGAAGCCTATCTCGGCGAGACCGTGACCCAGGCCGTCATCACTGTTCCGGCCTACTTCAACGACGCCCAGCGTCAGGCGACCAAGGACGCCGGCAAGATCGCCGGGCTCGACGTGCTCCGCATCATCAATGAGCCGACGGCGGCGGCACTCGCCTACGGCCTCGACAAAAAGGCCTCCGGCACCATCGCGGTCTACGACTTGGGCGGCGGCACTTTCGACGTTTCCGTCCTCGAAATCGGTGACGGCGTCTTCGAGGTGAAGAGCACCAACGGCGATACCTTCCTCGGCGGTGAGGACTTCGACGTCCGCATCATCGACTATCTGGCCGATGAGTTCCGAAAGGAAAATGGCATCGACCTGCGCAAGGATAAGCTTGCGCTGCAGCGCCTGAAGGAAGCCGCCGAGAAGGCCAAGATTGAGCTCTCCTCCGCCAAGGAGACCGAGATCAATCTGCCGTTCATCACGGCCGACGCGTCAGGCCCGAAGCACCTCGTGCTGAAGCTGTCCCGCGCGAAGCTCGAAAGCCTGGTTGATGATCTGATCCAGCGCACGCTGGAGCCCTGCCGCGCGGCCCTGAAGGACGCGGGTGTGACGGCGGGCGAGGTGGACGAGGTGATCCTGGTCGGCGGCATGACGCGCATGCCCAAGGTCATCGAGACGGTGAAGCAGTTCTTCGGCAAGGACCCGGCCCGCAACGTGAACCCGGACGAGGTGGTCGCCATCGGCGCCGCCGTTCAGGGTGCGGTTCTGCGCGGTGACGTGAAGGACGTGCTGCTGCTTGACGTGACGCCGCTCTCGCTTGGCATCGAGACCCTTGGCGGCGTCTTCACCCGCCTGATCGACCGCAACACCACGATCCCGACCAAGAAGAGCCAGACCTTCTCGACCGCCGAGGACAACCAGACGGCCGTGACCATCAAGGTCTATCAGGGCGAGCGTGAGATGGCGGCCGACAACAAGGCGCTGGGGCAGTTCGATCTGGTTGGGCTGCCGGCCGCACCGCGCGGCGTGCCGCAGGTCGAAGTCACCTTCGATATCGACGCCAACGGCATCGTCTCGGTCTCGGCCAAGGACAAGGCGACCGGCAAGGAGCAGCAGATCCGCATTCAGGCCTCGGGCGGCCTGTCGGATGCCGATATCCAGAACATGGTTCGCGAGGCGGAGGCTAACGCTGCCGCCGATAAGGAGCGGCGCGCCTTCGTCGAGGGCCGCAATCAGCTCGAGGGTCTGATCCATCAGACGGAGAAGACCCTCTCTGAAGCTGGGGACAAGGTCTCCGCCCAGGACAAGGGCGAGGCGGAAGCCGCGATCGCTGCCGCCCGCACGGCCATGGAGGGCACGGATGCCGCAGCCCTCACCGCGGCCAGCGAGCGCCTGACCCAGGTCGCCATGCGCATCGGCGAAGCGATGTATAAGGCGCAGCAGGAAGCGGGTGCGGCTCCGACCGGCGAGGCACCCGGCGCCGGTGCTTCCGATTCCAGCACGGGCCCGAACGGTGAGCGCGTCGTCGATGCCGAGTTCGAGGAAATCGACGACAAGAAGAAGTCGGCCTGATCTGCCGATAGATTGGGCACATTGGCCCGCGTGACCAAGGGACGCCTGCGCTTCTGACGAAGGCAGGCGTCTTCCTTGCATGGGGCCAGAAGGGACCGGCGGCATGTCAGCGATGGCGTGCCGTCGTCGCCTGTGAAGGGCTGAGGGCATTCGATGGCGAAGAACGACTATTACGCGACCCTGGGCACGGCCCGAGATGCGAGCGCGGACGAACTCAAGAAAGCGTATCGGAAGCTCGCCATGCAGTTCCACCCGGACCGCAATCCGGGGGACAAGCAGGCTGAGGCCCGGTTCAAGGAAGTGAACGAGGCCTACGAGGTTCTCAAGGACGACCAGAAGCGCGCGGCCTATGACCGTTTCGGCCATGCCGCTTTCGAAAATGGCGGCGCTGGGGCGGGCGGCTTCGATTTCTCCCAGGCCGGGGGATTGGGCGACATCTTCGATCAGATGTTCGGCGACTTCATGGGGCGTCGCGGCGGTGGCGGCGCTGGCGGCCGCGGTGTGCGCATGGGCGGCGACATCCGGGCCGAAATCGAGATCGACCTCTCCGAGGCCTTCTTCGGCACCAAGACTCAAGTGCGCGTCCAGACCCGGGTCAATTGCGAGGCCTGTGACGGGACCGGTTCCGAGGCCAAGGACCGCACGGCGAGCGACACCTGTTCCACCTGCGGCGGCATGGGCAAGGTCCGCGCCCAGCAGGGCTTCTTCCTCGTCGAACGCACTTGTCCCACCTGCGCCGGCACCGGCCGCGTCATCCGCAATCCCTGCCGCGTCTGCCATGGCGCGGCGACGGTCCCGCGCGAGCGCGCGCTGCAGATCACGATTCCGGCGGGCGTCGAAGACGGCACGCGCATCCGCCTCACGGGTGAGGGCGAGGCGGCCGGGGCTGGTGGCCAGCCGGGCGATCTCTATGTCCATGTCAGCGTCCGGGCCCATCCGATCTTTCAGCGCGAAGGAGCGACGATTCTCTGCCGTGTGCCGCTGAGGATTTCACAGGCGGCGCTGGGCGGTGAGATCGAGGTGCCGGTGATCGACGGCACGCGGGCCAAGGTGAAAATTCCGGCCGGGACCCAATCGGGCGAGCAGTTCCGCCTGCGCGGCAAGGGTTTCTCCGTTCTTCGCAGTGCGGCGCGGGGCGATATGTACATTCAGGTCGCGGTGGAGACACCGCAACAGCTGACACGCCGGCAGCGCGAGCTGCTGGAGGAATTCGAGCAGGAAGCGACGCAGCATGCCAAGGGCAGCCCGGAAGCAGAGGGCTTTTTCGCGAAGGTGAAAGAGTTCTTCGACGGCAAGGCGTGAGGGCCGGCGCAGACTGATCAATAAAAAAGGGCGCCTCGCGGCGCCCTTTTTATAGTCGTCACACTTTAGTCTGCGGCCGCGCCGTAGCCGACGATGCCCTTGATCTCTGTGAAATCGTCCAGACCCCAATGGGACCATTCGCGCCCGTTGCCGGACTGCTTGAAGCCGCCGAAGGGCGC
>Ga0310811_10003209_pt1 | contig 20530 bp, 19 predicted proteins | sample YCmetagenome_FD_207642 | JGI IMG/M metagenome (GOLD analysis project Ga0310811, IMG submission 207642) | Soil microbial communities from experimental microcosm in Duke University, North Carolina, United States - YC | ecosystem: Engineered > Artificial ecosystem > Soil microcosm > Unclassified ...
GATGGTCTGGCCGAGCGCCGAGAGGGCGATGATCGAGGCCAGGATCGAGAGCGGGATCGAGATGGTGATGATCAGGGTCGAGCGCCACGAGCCCAGGAACAGCAGGATCATCAGCCCCGTCAAAGCCGCGGCGATCACGCCCTCGCGCACCACGCCGGAGATGGCGGCGTTGACGAACAGCGACTGGTCGCCCACCGCCCGGATGTCGAGCCCGGCCGGCGCGGCCGCCTGCACCTGGGGCAGCTTGGCCTTGATCGCCTTGATGATGTCGAGGGTCGAGGCGCCGCCGGTCTTCTGGATGGTCATGAGCACGGCATGCTCGCCGTTCAGGCGCACGATGTTGGTCTGCGGCGGCGCGCCGTCGCGCACGTGGCCGACGTCATGGACGTAGATGGTCGCGCCGTTCACCTGCTTGATCGGCAGGTCGTTGAGTTCGGCCACCGCCGTGGGGCTGCCGTTCAGGCGGATGTTGTACTCGTACTCGCCGATCTTCTGGGTCCCGGCCGGGATGATCAGGTTCTGGGCGGCGATGGCGTTCTGCACGTCCTGGGCCGAGAGGCCGTAGGCCTGCAGGGCGTGCGGATCGAGGTCGACCTGCACCTGCCGCTGCTTGCCGCCGAAGGGGAACGGGACCGAGGCGCCCTGCACCGTGGCCAGCTGGGTGCGGATGAAGTTGTTGCCGGCGTCGTAGAGCTGCTGCTCGGACAGGGTCTTGGACGACAGGGCCAACTGGATCACCGGCACCGAGGAGGCGTTGTAGGCGAGGATCTGGGGCGGCGTGGCGCCGGGGGGCAGGTTCTTCAGCCAGGTCTGGCCGATGGCCGTCATCTGGCTCATCGACAGGTCGACGTTGGTCCGGGGGTGGAAGAAGAACTTGATGATGCCCACGCCGGTCAGCGACTGGCTCTCGATGTGCTCGATGTTGCTGACGGTGACGGTCGCCACCCGCTCGAAGCTGCCGACCATACGGTCGGCCATCTCCTGGGTCGGCAGGCCGGTGTAGTTCCAGATCACCGCCAGCACCGGGATGTTGATGTTGGGGAAGATGTCGGTCGGCGTGCGCAGGATGGTCAGCGGCCCGAGGATCAACAGCATCAGGCCCATGACCACGAAGGTGTAGGGCCGCTTCAGCGCCAGTCGCACGATCCACATGGCGGTCTCCCCCGACGAGTTGATGCATCATGAATATCGGCATATCCTCTTATTTAAAAGGGGGCATATGCCCATTTTTGGTCGGGAGGGTGTGATAAAACCTGAGTCCCTACGGAGACCCGATGGCCAAGGACAGCCCTTCGATCGCCCTCGTTCCTTCGGCCGAACGGCCGGATGTGCTGATCCCGCCGGCGGGCCTGTGCAGCGGCACGGCCCTGCGCAAGGCGGCGCGGCGGGTGTCGCTGCTGTACGACGAGGTGATGCAGCCGACCGGGCTGCGATCGACCCAGATGGCGGTGCTGATCCACGTCGCGCGACACGGCTCGCCGACCATGGGCGAGCTGGCGGCCTATCTCGTGATCGACCGCTCGGCCCTGGCTGAGAACCTCAAGCCCCTGATCCGCCAGGACCTGGTCGCGGTCAGCGTCTGCGAACAGGACAAGCGCACGCGGCGGGTGCGCCTGACCGACGCCGGCTACGCCAAGCTCGGGGCCTCGATGGACCTGTGGCGCCAGGCCCACCGCCGGTTCGACGCCGCCTTCGGCGCCAACGCCGCCGAGGTGCTGCGCACGGGCCTGCGCCGCATTACCGACGACGAGTTCGTCGCGGACTTCCAGGCGGCGAAGATCTAGCTGGGCGCCGCGGAAGACCAGACGGGCCCTCCCGTGCGGCGTGGGCGGCCGACGCAAGACCGGCGGCCGGGCGGGGGTTTGGCCGCCATCAGCTGGGTGCGTTCAGGGCTGCGCGCCAGACCCCTCGGCCACGAACCTCGCCGAGACATCGCCGAGACATCGCGGTCAGCGGCGGGGACGATGGTCTGGTTCAGCTCGACAGCCATGGTCGTCCCCGTCTCGAACGGTGATCAAACGTGGCTCGAATCTATGCTCCCGGGCCGGCTCTGGAAATTGGGCGGCCCATCGCGGAGATCGCAGGCCTGCGCCGTGTCCGCGCCGAGACCCCGAAGCGCCCGGCGCGTTCATCGCGGCGCATCGGCCAGGGGTCTTCAGGCCGCGCCGAGCAGATGCTCCTCGACGGCGACGAGGAACAGCACGCGCGCACGGTCGACGATCTCGTCGAGCGATTTGGTCTTGGCGAAGAGAAGCCGTGCCTCCGCCGCGAATTCCGACCGGCTGGGGATGTGCGGCAGGCTCAGATCGCCCACGATCTCGGTCATCTGGGCCCGGGCATGGACGAAGGCTGCGGTCAGCGGCTCAAGTTCAGCCGGCGTCGCCGACCGGACCTTGTGCGCGACCTGCTCCGGCATGAAACGGGCCGCGAGCTGCTCGGCTGTGCGGCGGATGACGCGGGCGCCGAGCCGCTGCTCGTTGCGCACCACGGGCAGGGGCGGGACCTTGAGGTCGCGAACCAACCCCACGGCCGCAAGCGCCTTCAGCCCATAGTAGGTCGCGTCGACCTGCCACCAGAGGAAGCCCTGCCGCGCGCTGCTTTGGTAGGCGTGGTGGTTGTTGTGCCAACCTTCGCCCATGGTGAGGAGCGCGAGAAGCAGGTTGTTGCGGGAATCGTCGCCGGTCACATACCGCCGCGGCCCCCAGGTATGGGCCAGCGAGTTGATGCAGAAGGTGGCGTGGTAGACCAGCACGGTGCTCCAGCAGAAGCCGATCACCAGGCCCGGCCACCCCGCGATCAGGAAGCACAGGCCGGCGAGGGCCGCCGGAGGGAGCGCCTCGTAACGGTGCAGCCACCTCAGTTCGGGATAGCTCGCCAGGTCCTGCACCTTGGTCAGGTCGGCCGAGGTATGCCGCCGGGCGCACACCCAGCCGAGATGGCTGTGGAACAAGCCTTGTTGCGCCGGGGAATGCAGATCCTCTGGCGTGTCCGAATGCAGGTGATGGTGACGGTGCTTTTCCGCCCACCACAGCACGCTCTTCTGGCCGCTGCTCTGCGCGAGGACCGCGAGCAGGAACTGGACCACGCGGCCCGCGGCATAGGCCCGGTGCGAGAAATAGCGGTGGTACCCCGCCGTGACGCCGAACATCCGCAGCCAGTAGAGCGCCACGCCCAGGGCGACCGCCTGCCAGGTGACGCCCGACCAGATGGCCGCAAGGCAGCCGAGATGGATGAGAATAAAGGGGATCGCGGAAGGGTGAATGACGTCCTCGTGGGGGCGCGAAGGCGTCTCGGTCTCGCAGGTCATCAAGGTGTCCAAGGGGACGATGGGAACGATAGAAGGGATAGGTGGCCTTTTTGAGACATCGGCCGATTTGAATTCGCTCTCGGGGAGTGATTGGCGCCGGACATGCGCCAGATCAAGGCGCGAAGCTGACCATCCGACAATATGTCGAACGCCATTCCCCTCGCGGGACTTCAGCCATGACCGACACGGACAGCAGGATCGTCATCGTAGGGGGCGGCGTCGCGGGGCTTTGCGCCGGGGTCTACGGCCTGCGTTGCGGCTACGACGTCGAGATCGTGGAGATGCACGAGCGGCTGGGCGGCCTGGCCACCAGTTGGCGACGCGGCGACTACACGTTTGAGACCTGCCTGCACTGGCTCCTGGGCTCCGATCCCAAAGGCCGCATGCACGCGCACTGGCGCGAGGTGTTCGACATCGACCAGCTTCATTTCGTGCAGCCGGCCGAGTACGTCCGCTTGGAGACCGAGGGCGGCGAGCGCCTGTCGATCTACACCGATCCGGTCCGCCTCGAGGCGGAGCTGATGAGGCTCTCGCCGGAGGATGAGGCGGAGAGCAGGCGTTTCCTCGCCGGCGTGCGTGAATTTCGCGATGTCGAGATCCCTGAGCCGCCGGAGAACCTGGGGGCCTGGCTCGGCCTTATCGCATCGTTGCGCCATCTCCCGGCGCTCCAGCACTGGATGGGGATCAGCCTCAAGGACTACGCGCGGCGTTTCAAGCATCCGTTGCTGAGGCGGTTCTTCGCCGGCGGAGAGTCGGGCGAGCTGTCGGCCATCGCCGTCGTCCTCACCCTGGCCTGGATGGGCCGCGGCGACGCCGGCTATCCGATCGGCGGCTCTCAGGCGGTGATCGGCGCAATCGCGGAGCAGTTCGAGCGCCTCGGCGGCCGGCTGAGGCTCGGCGCGCGCGTCGAGGAGATCCTGACCGATGGCAGGATCGCCGCGGGCGTCCGGCTCGCCGGGGGCGAGACGATCCGGGGCGACTGGGTGATCTCGGCCGCCGACGGCCACGCCACCATCTACGAGATGCTGAAGGGACGCTTCCGCGACGCCGCCCTGGACGAGGCCTATCGGACGATGGAGCCCTTCCCCTCTTATCTTCAGGTGTCGCTCGGCGTCGCCTTGCCGCTCCCGGCTGAGCCCGGGTTCGTCACCCAGGTGCTGGAGGCGCCGATCGAGATCGATCCGGGCACGCGCCTCGATCAGGTTTCGTTCCGCATCTTCAACTACGATCCGACCTTCGCCCCGCCAGGCCGTACGGCGGTGACCTGCACTCTGCCGTCGCGCAGTTTCGCCTACTGGACCGACCTCAAGCGTGACGATCCAGCCGGCTACGAGGCCCACAAGCGCCGCGTCGCCGAGGCTGTGACCGCTGTGCTGGCCCGCCGCATCCCAGACGCCGACCGCGCCATCGAGGTGGTGGACGTCTCCACGCCAGCGACGGTCATCCGATATACCGGCAACTGGCAGGGCAGCATGGAGGGGTGGCTGATGACCCCGGCCACGGGGCTGCGGCGGCTGCCGATCGCCCTGCCGGGACTGGACAGGTTCCTGATGGCCGGACAGTGGGTCGCCCCCGGCGGCGGGCTCCCCGGCGGGCTGATGTCCGCCCGCGCCGCGATGCGGGCGCTGTGCCACAGCGATCGCCGGCCCTTCCTCGCCCACTCGCGCGGCGTCACGGCCTGAGATGCCCGCCGCCGGCGCCGCCTATTTCGGCGTCGTGTTCCTGATCGGCTTCGGTCTTGGGGCCCTGCGCCCCTGATGCTGACCGCGAGCTGGCTGGCCGTAGGCGCGTAGGATTTCATCGCGAGCTCCCGAACGATCGCGGGCGGGATCGGTCTCGGCGTCCAGATCCTGTTCCGCGTCCTCCCAACCCTGCGCCCGGCGGGCGAGGGGAGGGGCCGGTCCCAACGGATTGCCGTTCAGGACGGGGCCGATGCTGCGACGACCAGGCGGTCCAGCGCCCCGTCAGACGAACAGGAAGTCGGACGCGCTCAGGCTCGCCACATGGCGGACCAGGATCGTGTCATTCTGATCGAATTGGATCAGGGTCCCGTCCGCCGTGCTCTGCAACAGGGAGGTCAGCTCCGCGAAGGTCGAGAGGCCGTAGCCCTGCAACTCGATGCGGTCCTTGCCGGGCTCGAAGTCCATGATCTGGTCCTGTCCGTTGGACGGCGAGAACAAGAACAGGTCCGCTCCCGTCGTGGCGGCAGCCGCCACTGTCTCGGCGTCGCCCCACATCTGATCGCGGGCGTTGGTCCCGCTGACCAGCACGTCATTCCCGCCCACCGCACGATCGAGCAGTTCGAGCCCGTCGCCGTACATGTGGTTGTCGACGCGGAACGAGTCGAGCGCGCCGCCGTGGGACGCGCCCGTCAGCGTGTCGTTTCCGCCGTGGGCGTATCCGCTCAGCGTGAAGGCGTCGCCGTACAGCACCGCGCTGTACTCGAACGTGCCCGAGACGACGTCGTCGCCACCTGATCCATGGCCGCTGATGGTGCGCGCGTCTCCGTATAGGGACGCGAAGCCGTGGGCGGAAGTCCCGGTCATCACGTCGTTTCCGCCGCGGGCGAAGTCCGTGATGCTGATCGCGTCGCCATAGGCCACGGCGCCGAAGTCCGAGCGGACACGGACATGGTCGTCGCCGCCCCGCCCATGCCCCTGCAGAGTCCCCGCGTCGCCGATTGCTGTCGCATCCATCTGCGCGCTGGCGCTGACCTGATCGTCGCCCCCTCGGGCGTGTTCACCGATGAAGTTGGCGTCGCCGATCGCGACGGCCTGGAACGGGGACGCCGAAGCGACCACGTCTTCGCCTCCCCGCGCGTGACCGTAGAGCGCCTGGGCGTCGCCGATCACCACCAGGGGCCTCTGCGTAGCGCTCGTGACGTCGAGCGCCTGGTCCCCGCCGCGGTCATGGCCGTCCAGGGCCAGGTCGCTGTCGCCGTAAACCGTATCGTAGGTGATCGGCATGTGGGGGGCTCCACCAAACGGCCAGCACCCTCGCACCATCCCGCCGGATCGTTTTGATGTGCCTCAGCTTCGCCGCTCACGGGCGCCGACCCCTCTGGCCTGCGCACCGAGTCCAAGGTCCCGTTGCGGAGCCTCGGTCGAACCGCCTCCCTAGGCCAGGCCGAACAGCCGGGCGATCGTGAAGACGGCCAGGCCGACCAGCGCCCCAACGAGGGCGCCATTGATGCGGATGTACTGCAGGTCCTTGCCGACCTGGAGCTCCAGCTTGTCCGCCACGTTCCTGGCGTCCCAGCCGGCCACCACCTGGGCCACGAAGCCGCCGATGTCGTGTCGCCGAGGGGCGATGACGTAGGTGACGACGGCGCGGCCCAGGGCGTTCAGTTCCGCCTGTGCGGCGCTGTCCTGAGCCAGCCAGCGACCCGTCGCCTGCATCGCCCGCTGCAACTGCCCCGCCAGCGCGCGGCGGTCGGCCCCGAGTTCGGCGCCGATCCGCGCCTCGAGGCCGGTCCAGAGTTCCGAACCTCGCGCGCCCAGGCGTGCGTCGGTCAGCAACTGCAGCTTCACCGCCTCCACCTGCGCCTGCAGGGCCGGGTCGGATCGCAGACGGGCGGCGAAGCGCTCCACGGCTTGCCGCAGTTGCTCACGCCACGGGTGAGCCGGATCGGCCATGTCCTGGATGGTCTTGCTCAGGCCATTGCCGACCTTCGTCGCGATCTTGCGGTCGATCCAGCGCGGTAGCCACTTCGGGGACTGCTCGACGACGGCCTGGTAGATATCGTCTTCGTGCTCCGCCACATAGCGCCCGAGCGTTTCGATCAGCCGCTCCGCCACGGCCTGGGCCCGGCCCTCGCTCCACAGGGCGTCGAGCACGCCGGCGCAGATCGGCGCGGCGGGGGCGGCGCGCGCCGCGGCCATGGCGGCCGAAGCGGACAGCTCCGCAAGCGCGCCGGGCGGGCCGGACGTCAGCAGCTCCGGCAGCACGCCCGCGAGCCTGATGGCCAGGCGTCGGGCGTTGCGGGGGGCCGTCAGCCAGTCCCCGCCCCAGCGCGCGAGCTCCAGTTGACGCAGCCGCTCCTGCAGCACCGCCTCGGTCAGGAAGTTGTCGGCGATGAAGCCGCCGAGCGCCAAGCCGATGCGCGCCTTGTTCCGCGGGATGATCGCCGTATGGGGTATCGGCAGGCCGAGCGGCCGCCGGAACAGCGCCGTCACGGCGAACCAGTCCGCGCAGGCGCCCGCAAGGCCCGCTTCGCCGAACGCCCGCAGGTAGGCCAGCGCGGGCCAACGCGCCTGCCCCAAGGTCGCGCCGGCGAACAGCATCGCCATCAGGACCAGTAGTCCCGTGGCGACGATCCGCATCCGGCTCAGCTCGCCGGCGCGCAAACCATCGGGCGACAGGGCCGAAGAGGCTTTCACGCCGCCCTCAGCCGTCGGCCGGGACCTCGTCAGCGGATGCCGGGCGGGTGCGGGCCTGGGAGTCGCGCCGGCGCTCCATGGCCGACGAGATGTTGTCGGCCGCCTTGCGGATGGTGTCGCTGAGACGGATGTCGAGATCCGTCATGCTGCGGCTGAAGGCGGAATCCGGCCCGAGGCTTTCCTGGATCTTCCGGCCCATCGTGGCCAGCTCTTCCTGCACCCGACTGGCCGCGCCCTCGAAGTCCGCGCCGCGCTGACGTCCCTCGCCGAGGCGCTCGCGGACGGCCTGGGCGATGAAGCCGGAACGGGTGGACCCGCTCGCCTCCGCGGCCGCGTCCAGCTTCTTCAGGAGCTGCTCGCCCATGGAGATGTTCACGCGCACAGGGGTGTCCTCCACCTCTACGTCTACCAGGAGGGTGAACTGCGGCGGGCTCAGCTGGACCTGCTCCACGCGGGTCGGCGCCGGCCATTCCTCGGCGCGGTCGGCCAGCGCCTGCAACTCGGCCCTCAAGGCGGAGCGGGCATTCGCCAGGAGCTCGGCCGGATGGGCGCCAGAGGCGACGCAGTCGGCAAGGTCCGGGAAGCGGGCGGTGTAGCCGACGGCCTCACGGGCTTCGGCCACGGCGACGTAGACGGCGGCGTTCATGGAGACCTCCCAAATACGAGGCTCATAAATGTGTAGTTTTGCGCAAATATCCAGCGCTGCCGTGGGCGATCGTGCACAGCGGGCCTGCCGTCGCCAATTCCAGGGTGTCAACCGCTCGGGCCTGCCCGGCCAAGGTCGGCCCTATCCCATTCGAAGAGGTCTGGAGCAGTCCGAAGCATGGACCAGCGCCCTGTCCGGTATGGGGCCAGGTCGCTGGGGCCGTTGCCGGTCTATCGGCCGAGTCCGCTTTTCTGCTGGCGAGAAGCCGGCTCGGACGTTAACGGCCATGGAATGATCGAACCCCATCCCTCCGGCGGCTATATCCTGGATGAACTGGCTGTCGGCATGGCGGCGGAAAAGCGCATCACCGTGACCGAACAGCGGATCGGCCATTTCGCGGAGGCCTCGGACGACTTCAATCCATTGCATATGGACGAAGGGTTCGCCGCCAAGACGGCCTATCGCGGCCGGATCGCCCATGGCCTGTTATCGGCGTCGTTCGGCTCGGCCGTGGTCGGCACCATCCTCCCGGGGGCGGGCGCGATCTATCTCGGCCAGACTTTGAATTTCTACAAACCGGTGCGGATCGGCGATGTAGCCTTGGCCCGCGTGACGGTCGCGACCATCGACGAGGTCGCCGCCCGCGTCGTGCTCCGGTGTGAAGTCTATGTCGGGACCGAACTGGTGATGGACGGCGACGCCACCGTTCGCGTTCCCCGTCGCCGGCGCCCGTCAAGAACCGCTTAGGCGCCGGCGCCCGCAAGGTGGCCCTCATGTCCGATCCGCCTCCGCCAGACGCAAGACGGTCCCCCTCGACAGCGCGAAACCGCGACCCCATCCTCGAGGTCCTGCGGCCACGCTTGCCGGCGGGCGGCCTGGTTCTGGAGGTCGCGGCGGGCGCCGGCGAGCACGCGGTCTACTTCGCCGCCGCTTTCGCCGCTCTCCAATGGCAGCCGACGGACGCCGACGCCGGGGCTCTGGCGAGCATAGCCGCGTGGCGCCGGCAGGCGGGCCTGGACAATCTGCTGCCAGCATTGCGCCTGGACGCCGCCCAACCGGACACCTGGCCGGTGAAGCGCGCGGACGCGATCGTCGCCATCAACATGATCCACATTTCGCCGTGGCCGGCGACCGAGGGGCTCATGGCCGGGGCCGCGCACATCCTGCCGCCGGGCGGCGGCTTGTTCCTGTACGGCCCATTCATCGATGAGGGCGTGCCGACGGCCCTCAGCAACGTCCAGTTCGATCACAGCCTGCGCGAGCGCAATCCCGACTGGGGGATCCGCCGTCTGGACGACCTGGCCGCCTTGGGCGCCCGTCACGGCCTCAGCCTCTCCGAGCGTCTCGCCATGCCCGCGAACAACCTTGTCCTGGTGTTCCGGAAACAACTGGCGCCTCTGGCGGCTCACTAAGGTCCGGTTTCTGCGGGCGCGCCAACGTCCAGAAATTCGAGATTGGAATTTCCGATATCACGCACCCGTCGCCGGGGACATGGCGCGAACGCGGTCACCGCTCCGGCCGGCGCCGGAACATGCTCCCTGGAAAATCAGAGAGTTAGTGGTGGGTGCAGTAGGATTCGAACCTACGACCCGCTGATTAAGAGCAATAAAAACGCCACTTTGCGAAATAAAAGAAATCGTATAAACTCCTAAAATATCAGCGCTTTAGGTAATTTGGCGTCTGTGGGTGTCATTCTAAGCTGCTTACTGGGCGCTTACTAGGATTGGATGTTTTTCACACTGACGGAATTGGGGGTTGGATACTGTGAGGTTGACGAAAGTGGTCGTCGAGCAAGCTGTGGGTGGTGAAAAAGACGCATTTCTTTGGGACGCGTCACTGCCTGGCTTTGGGCTGAAAGTCACCCCGAACGGGAAGCGCATCTACATCCTCCAATACCGACCTAAGGCGCAGTCCGGGGTGACCCGCCGCTACACGATCGGTCAACACGGCCAACCCTGGCGCACTGAAGCGGCTCGCGCCGCCGCGGAGGAACTTCTTGCGCGCGTCCGGCTGGGCGAAGACCCGTTTGAAACGGATCGCCGGCGGCGGGAGGCCGAGGCTGCGCTGATCAAGGCCGAAAAAGAGCGGAAGGAGCGTGAGAAGCGGGAGCGCTTCGAGGACGTCGCCGAGCTCTTCATCGAAAAGTACGCCAAGCCCAAGAATCGTCGATGGACGGAGCCGCAGCGTATCTTCCGATCCAAGGACCTTAAGCCTTGGCGTGATCGGCCAATCAGCAGCATCACGAAGCGTGACGTCATCACGCTCATCGACGGCATTGCCGAACGGTCGACTGCCTCGGCCAGAGTGGTCTTCGCCCACCTACGCAAGCTGTTCAGCTGGTGCGTCGAGCGCCTGTATCTGGAGACCTCGCCCTGCTACGGGCTCCGCGGCCCCCCGCCCGCCCGGGCCCGCGACCGAGTGCTGAACGACGCTGAGCTGAAATTGGTGTGGCAAGCCTCTTTTTCGGCGTCGGCCCCGTTTGGCTCGTTGTTTCGGCTGCTGATCCTTACGGGGCAGAGACGGGATGAAGTGACGTCGATGCGCTGGTCAGAAGTGGATCTCGAAACGGCTGAATGGACCCTCCCGGCGGAGCGAGCCAAGAATGGCAAGAGCCACATCGTCGACCTTGCGCCCCTCGCATTGGCCGAGCTTAAAGCGATGCGCGATCGAACCGACAGGGCGCGGGCGGCGGGGGGCGTTAGCGAAAAGTCCCTGGACTTCGAGCTCGTGTTCTCGACGACTTGGAGTACGCCGGTCTCGGGTCACGGCAAGGTCAAGGCGGGTATGGACGTGGACATCGCGCTCTTGCGTCGCAAGGCCAATCGAAGTCTCAAGGCCACGGAAGCGGCGCTGCCGGCTTGGCGGCTGCACGATTTGCGGCGCACGGCGGCGACGGGGATGGCGCGCCTCGGATTTCCGCCACACGTGGTCGAGGCCGTGCTCAACCATCGCAGTGGCGCGCGCGGCGGATTGATTGCGGTCTATCAGCACTATGATCATCGCGCCGAGCGTCGAGACGCGCTTCATCGGTGGGACGCGCACGTCGCAGGCCTCGTCAGGTCCAAAGCGGCGGAAGCGGCGTGACTGAACCTGCATGAGTGGTCGGGGCAGCCGGGCTCGGGGTTTCGTGGCTACGAGGTCTCGGCGTGGGTCCGGAGAAGATGCGTGTAGGCCCTTGTGGGGGCCAGAGGGCCTCCCAAAGTGCGCGTTGACGCTAGTGTAGCAGGGCGTCTTTTTCGGGAGCGTAGGCCGACATGAATGCGCTCACCCCAGCGGCGATATTGGCGTTGATCTCTCGTGTCGTCAGATACGGACGAAGGTGAAAGATCCTGCGTTCGTACATACTCGAGAGCATGAAGGCGATGGCATGATCGGCCGCCCGATCGGCGTCGGCGGACCGGAGCTGGCCCTTGACCATCGCATCGTTCAGGGAACGGGCGAGCTTGAGTTGACCGAGCTTGGGACCGGCCTCGTATAGCGCTTCTCCCAACTCCGGGAAGCGGTTGGCTTCAGCTATGACAATTCGGTGGAGCTTGATCAGGTCATCGCTCAGAAGGAGAGCGGTTAGGCGGCGTCCGAATTCGGCCAAAAATTCACGGATGTCCTGCGCTTGGATGTCGAAGATCTGCTCGGGCTGCCCGTCACGGACACGCTCAATGACAGCGATGAACAGATCCGACTTCGACCGGAAGTAGGTGTAGAGGCTGCCTTTTGAGCCTCCGACACGGCTAGCGATCTCCGACATTGAGGTTCCATCATATCCGCCTTCCAAAAAGGCTGTCTGAGCGATCGATAAAATTCTCTCTCGCTTGGTGTCGCGCGGGGCGGGGTTGTTCGGCTCCATGGCGGTGGTCAGATGAGTGTCCCACAAGGTCTTTGCCACCGGAGTTGGGCCGGCGCTTTCGTCCTCGCTCTGTCGAACCAGCTATCAAGATTGCGCAAACGACCTCGGGCTAGGCCGGTGTCGGGCGCTTCAACGCCAAGCGGCTCTCTTGGCGGCTTGGTATAGTTCACGACGAACACGCGGAGCGCAGGCTGCGATCCGGACTCGGGACAAAGGGCGCTACGGGTTCTGCAACCCGTAGCGCCAGTGACGCTCCTTCATATGCCCTAGAAAGAGCGATCACGCCGTTGCGGCCTCCGATGCTCGACTGGTGCGCAACGACGGATGGGTGATCTCGCCGCCGTAGGTGACGAGAGCGGCCTTGAGAATTTCGTCTTCCAGGTCAGGGCCAAGCGCGCCCTCCTTGATCAGCAGACCCGCGAATGCGACCAGGTTGCGGGCGTAGAGAGCCGAGGCGTCGGCGGCAACGTGACAGGCCAGGTTGCCCACACCGATGATGCGAACTCCGTTGCCTGTCTCCTGGATCATTCCCGCTCGCGATCCCTCGACATTGCCCCCCTGTTCTGCCGCCAGGTCGACGATCACCGAACCCGGACGCATGGAGGCCACCTGCTCGGCGGTGACCAGCCGCGGCGCCGGGCGGCCCGGGATCAGGGCGGTGGTGATGACGATGTCCTGCTTCTTGATGTGCTCGGACACCAGCACCGCCTGCTTGGCCTGATATTCCTCCGACATCGGCTTGGCGTAGCCGCCGGCGGTCTGGGCGTTCTTGAACTCCTCGTCCTCCACCGCCAGGAACTTGGCGCCGAGGCTCTCGACCTGCTCCTTGGTGGCCGGCCGCACGTCGGTGGCGGTGACCACGGCGCCCAGCCGCCGCGCGGTGGCGATGGCCTGCAGGCCCGCCACGCCCACGCCCATGATGAAGGCCCGGGCGGCGGCCACGGTGCCGGCGGCGGTCATCATCATCGGGAAGGCGCGGCCATAGGCCTCGGCCGCCTCGATCACGGCGCGGTAGCCGGCGAGGTTCGCCTGACTCGACAGCATGTCCATCACCTGGGCGCGGGTGATGCGCGGGATGAACTCCATGGCGAACGCAGTGATCCCAGCCCGCGCGAGTGCTTCCAACGTCGCCTTGTCCTGGTGGGGATTCAGCGCCGCGACGACGATTGCGCCGGGGGCCAACGACTTGATCTCAGCTTGGGACGGCGCGCGCACCTTGAACAGGATGTCGACGTTTTTTAGGGCGTCAGCCTCCGTCTTGGCGATGAGGGCGCCTGCGGCTTCGTAGTCGGAGTCGAGATAGGACGAGCGTGCGCCGGCTCGGGTCTCAACCACGACCTCCGCCCCCAAGGCGATCAACTTCTTGATTGAGTCCGGCGTGGCGGCGACACGAGCCTCGCCGCTTTCTTTGGTGATGGCGATGCGCACGGTCATGTCAGGCGGCCTTGAGGATGCCTTCGACGACCTTCTTGGCGTCGCCGAACAGCATCATGGTGTTGTCGCGGAAGAACAGCTCGTTCTCCACGCCGGCATAGCCCGAGCCCATGCCGCGCTTGATGAACAGCACCGTGCCGGCCTTCTCCACGTCGAGGATGGGCATGCCGAAGATCGGGCTCTTGGGGTCGGTCTTGGCCGAGGGGTTGGTCACGTCGTTGGCCCCGATGACGAAGGCCACGTCGGCGGTGGAGAACTCGTTGTTGATGTCCTCCAGCTCGAACACCTCGTCGTAGGGCACGTTGGCCTCCGCCAGCAGCACGTTCATGTGCCCGGGCATGCGGCCCGCGACCGGGTGGATGGCGTACTTCACCTCGACGCCCTCCTTCTTCAGCTGGTCGGCCATCTCGCGCAGGGCATGCTGCGCCTGGGCCACGGCCATGCCGTAGCCGGGCACGATGATCACCTTGGAGCTGTTCTTCAGGATGAAGGCCGCGTCGTCGGCCGAGCCCTGCTTGACCGGGCGGGTCTCCTTGACGGCGGCCCCCGCCGGCCCGGCGTCCACGGCCCCGAAGCCGCCGAGGATCACCGAAACGAAGCTGCGGTTCATCCCCTTGCACATGATGTAGCTGAGGATGGCGCCCGACGAGCCGACCAGGGCCCCGGTGATGACGAGCGTGGTGTTGGCCAGGGAGAAGCCCAGGGCCGCCGCCGCCCAGCCGGAGTAGCTGTTCAGCATCGACACCACCACCGGCATGTCTGCTCCGCCGATGGGAATGATCAGGGTGATCCCGCCGATCAGGGCGAGGGCGAAGATCAGCCAGAAGGCCCAGTGGGCGTTGCCGGCGGAATTGATCAGCAGGACGATCAGCGCCACCAGCGCCACCAGGATGGCGAGGTTGATCAGGTGCCGCTGGGGCAACAGGATCGGCGCCCCGCTCATGTTGCCGTTGAGCTTGGCGAAGGCGATCAGCGAGCCGGTGAAGGTGATGGCGCCGATGGCCACGCCGACCGACAGTTCGATGATCGACTCCAGCTTCAGGCCGGACTTCTCGCCGAAGGCGTCGTTGGTGATGCCGAACGCGTCCGGCGCATAGAGCGCGGCGACGGCCACCAGGCACGCGGCCAGGCCCACCAGGGAGTGGAAGGCGGCCACCAGCTGGGGCATGGCGGTCATGGGGATGCGCTTGGCGGTGATGGCCCCGACCGTGCCGCCGATGGCCACGCCGACCAGGATCATCAGGTCGGTGACGACGTCGAGCTGGCCCTGGGTCGCCAGGGTGGCGAGCGTGGTCAGCACGGCGATGGCCATGCCGGTCATGCCCAGCCGGTTGCCCAGGCGGCTGCTTTCGGGGCTCGATAGCCCGCGCAGGGCCAGGATGAACAGGACGCCCGAGACGAGGTAGAGGACGGCGGCGAGGCTGGCGTTCAAGGTCAGCCCTCCGCCGACTTCTTCGGGGCGGGGGCCTTCTTCTTGTACATGGCCAGCATCCTCTGGGTGACGAGGAAGCCGCCGAAGATGTTGACCGAGGCGAGGGCGCAGGCCACGGCCCCCGCGCCCTTGGCGACCCAGGTGTTGGCGTTGGGGCTGGTCTCGCCGAGCAGGCCGTGGGCGGCCGCCGCGAGCAGGGCGCCGACGATGATCACTGAGGAAATGGCGTTGGTCACCGCCATCAGGGGCGTATGCAGGGCCGGCGTCACCGACCAGACCACGTAGTAGCCGACGAAGATTGCCAGGACGAAGATCGCCAGGCGGAACACGGTGGGATCGACGGCTTCCATCGACATACCTTTTTGAAATTTGTGATTGCGCCGGTCCCTAGGCCCAGGCCAATTCCAGCTGATAGTTGGCTTCCGTTTTTGCGCGGACTTCTGGAGCCGTTACGCCCGGCGCCAGTTCGATCAGGCCGACGGCGCCCTTTTCGCCCGCCTTGGCCTTGGCCCGGTCGATGGTGAAGACGGCCAGGTCGGTAATCAGCATGTCGACCACGCCCGCGCCGGTGAGCGGCAGGGAGCAACGGTGCACGAACTTGGGTCCGCCGGTCTTGTCGGTGTGCTCCATGACCACCACGATCTTCTTGACCCCGGCCACCAGGTCCATGGCCCCGCCCATGCCCTTCACCATCTTGCCGGGGATGGTCCAGTTGGCGAGGTCGCCGTTCTGCGCCACCTGCATCGCGCCCAGCACGGCCATGTCGATGTGGCCGCCGCGGATCATGGCGAAGCTGTCGGCGCTACTGAAGAAGCTGGTGCGCGGCAGGGCCGAGACGGTCTGCTTGCCGGCGTTGATCAGGTCCGGGTCGACCTCGTCGTCATAGGGGAACGGCCCGATGCCGAGCATGCCGTTCTCGCTCTGCAAGGTCACGTCCATCCCCTGGGGGATGTAGTTGGCCACCAGCGTCGGGATGCCGATGCCGAGGTTGACGTAGAACCCGTCCCTCAGCTCCTTGGCCGCCCGCGCGGCCATCTGATCGCGGTTCCAAGGCATTAGGCGGTCCTCCCGTCGTTGAGCCCGGTGTCATGCGATCGACGACGCCATGACCTCTTTGGCTCAAGTTGGGTTGGGTGAAGGGGCGGCGTGTCACTGCCAACCTCCGTCAGTAACGGGGCCTCCGACAGCGCGGGCAGCGTCGTCAGTAACCGCCGTAGGTAGTCGAGCAGTTGGATGCTTTCGCGGATGGTCAGTGCGCTCAGCAGGCGCTGATGGCGCTCGATCAAGATGGCCGAAACGCTTGCGTAGAGCTTTCTGCCCTCCTCGGTCAGGGCGAGTCGGCGCAAGGAATCCATATGGATGACGCCCGTTTCCCTCAGAGCTTTCAGGTTTCGGCTGAACGCCCCGGGATCAACACCAAGCTCTTTAGCGATCGCGGCTGAGTGCCGGCCGCCCTGCTGGCCGACCGCGTGGACGATGCGAGCCTCGACGAAGCCGAGATTCAATGACGCCATCGCTGTGCTGCCGCCGTTGCTGACGCGGTTCCCAAGGCTGACGAGGCAATTGATCAACGCTGAGAGGTCGTCGACCGCGAGTTTGGAGGCTTGCCGTGCGCTCATTACGCTGCTCGCTCACGGGTGGTCCTGAACTCGACGCGCTTTTCGTTGACTGTGCTTTTGATCACGCGATCGACGTAGATCGAGGGGGTATGGATTTGGTCGGGGTCCAGCGCCCCAGCAGGCACGATCTCCTCCGCCTCGACCACCGTGGCCTTGCCAGCGGTGGCCATCACCGGATTGAAGTTCCGGGCCGTCTTCCGATAGACCAGGTTGCCCTCGGTATCGGCCTTCCAAGCCTTGATTATGGATAGGTCCGCGCGAAGCGAACGCTCCATAACGTAGAGCTCGCCATCGAATTCCTGAACCGGCTTGCCTTTGGCCACTACCGTGCCGACGCCAGTCTTGGTGTAGAAGGCTGGAACACCCGCGCCGCCGGCGCGAATGCGCTCAGCCAAAGTGCCCTGCGGGTTTAGTTCCAGCTCCAGCTCGCCGGACAAATAGAGCTGCTCGAACAGTTTGTTCTCGCCGACATAGGACGAGATCATTTTGGAAATCTGACGACTGTTGAGCAGGGTCCACAGGCCAAAGCCGTCGGCGCCACAATTGTTAGAGATGACGGTCAGCTTTTTCGTTCCTTGACGCAGCATCTCGCTAATGAGCGTCTCTGGGTTGCCGGACAGCCCAAACCCTCCCGACATAATGGTCATGCCATCAACCAGCAGACCGTCCAAAGCGGCCCGCGCGTCGGCGTAGACCTTATCCACCATAGGCGGCTCTCCCCTCGACGGACGGGCCTCACGGCCGTTCCCGGGTTCCACAATTCTCATAAAACGAAAACCAACCGCGCCGCGGCCGGCGCATCTCCTATCGACAATCCCAGCCACCAATCAACAAAATTATTGAATTGTGAGAAAGCGACGACAGCGCAAGTCAGGCGCTATCGCGTCGTTCCGGACGATGGCGACCCAGCAGCGTCGTCGGGTCCGCACATTATCCCACTCCGCGATGAAAACAAAAAAATTCTTGCGAGGTGATAATCCTGACGCTAATTTTTTGAAAATACGAAGTTGGCTTAGGGAGGTGGTGCGAGGTTCGTTGCACGTTCGAGGGTGGCCATCTGGCCTCAATGAGAATCGGCGGCGACGAGGTCGCTGGCGCCGAAAGCCGCGCCCTCTTTGGACTCTAAACGAAGGTCCGCTTGCTCGCGTCTCGGGCCACGAGCTCGCGCGCCACGCTCTAGAGCGAAGACGCACGCGCCTCTTCGAAGGGCGCCGCGCGCAAGCGTTAAAATATAAAATATTGCTGGGCCGGTGACGGCGTAGAGTGTTTTGAGTGGGGAAGGAAAGGACTATGCCTCGGCTTGCCGAAGTGCCGACTAGTGACAAGAGAGCTCAGCATCCGTTTGTCAAATTTATGTACCAACACAAATTTGGCGATCAAGAATTCTTCACGGCTCCTGGCAGCGCTACCGGCGTGACCGGTAATTGTGAAACTGTGGTTGCGCAAGTGCCCAGTATCATGGAGCATTGTGTCCGAGGGTTTGACTTTTTCTTTTCCCCGGAACGTATTCTCGATCCGTTTTTGAGAGAATTATCGGTCATGCGCGCGGCCTGGGCCGTGGGGTCGCAGTTTGTCTTCTCTCAACACTGCAAATGTCTTCGAGCGATCGGTGGGTCAGAAAAGCAGATCGAGGAAATTAAGTCCTGGCAGATTTCGAATGCCTTTACTCAGCAACATCGTGCTGTGCTGGCCTATTCGGATAGCTTGTCGCTTGGGCGTGGCGTGGTGTCTGACGGGGTCTTCGAAGCCTTACGTCAGCACCTCAGTGAGCCGGAAATATTGGAGCTGACTTACGGGACGCTGCTATACATCGGGCATTCGACGATGATGAAAGCGCTTCGTCTAGAGTACGATGATCGAGACGATCCAATAATCGAAGTCCCCGCTCCAAATGGTTACGTTTTGCCGCCTGTCGGCCGGTGGAATATTCCAACTTAGTTAAACTTCCGAAAATCCGAGCCGATGTTCTAAAAAATTCAAACAGGAGGACGACGTGTCGACTGCAGAGAAAGTGAAACACAAGCTGGAATTCACGAGCCTTGGTCCCGAGGTGACTGAAGCCTTTGCAGAAAATGGCGTCGCTTGTATACGAGGTTTGCTGGATAGCGCCGAGATCGATCATCTTCGCGAATGGGTTGAGATTGCGATCAACAATCCGGCGAAGCCCGTTAAACCCAACCGCACCTATATCACGGAGACGCGCCTGTCTGCGCGGTTCCAAGGGTTCCGCGATTTCATCTTTAAATCGCCGGTTGCCCAGGCCGCATCTGTGATCATGGGCAGTCGGGAAGTGCGCTTCTACAACGACACGATTTTCGTCAAAGAGCCGTCAGCGCCCGAGCCGTCCCCCTGGCACCAGGACCAGAGCTATTGCTTCTTCAGCGGAGTGGAAAATTGCGCCACTTGGATCGCACTCGACCCGGCCAATGAGGCGTCCGGCGCAATGACTTATGCCATTGGCTCGCACCGTTGGGGAAAGACGTTTGCTCAGCCGGACTCTACCGAGCCCGGCACCACCTTCGACGGACCCGTTCCCGATATTGAGGGCAATCCTGACCACTATCCCACCGCAATTTTCGACATCAAACCAGGCGATGTCGTTTTCCATCATCTCATGACGCTGCACAAAGCCGGCCCAAACACCACAAAGGGCACTCGGCGGCGGGTGTATTCCAACCGCATGTTTGGCGATGACGCCCTTTGGGTCGATCGTCCCTTCGCCTATGCGAAAATGGACACCCAACTCCAACCAGGAGAACCGTTGAGAGGAGAAAGCTACCCGCTCCTCTGGCCACGGTGACCACAGTCAACGCGTCTCATTGCGCTTCGGCCGACGTTCCACCCCGTCTGGCTGGGCGTCGCGGCCGCGTGGCGTGGGCGATTCCGGTCAGATTATCGATCGTATGGGGAACTGTTGAACATGACGGACCAGCAAGCACCGGTTCAATCTGACGGTGGCGTCGCAGCCAAGAAGACATTCCAGATGCGCTATGCGTCTCATCTTGGGTTTTTGTCGCGGGATAAGCCGCTGTTTCTCGAGACCCTGGGGACGACCGATCCCGTGATTCATATCGAGTATGCGGCTGCGCAGGGATTTGCGGGCATCGAAGACAATCATCTCGCCGGCCGCGATAAAACAGAGCAACTTCGGATTGGTGAGGCGCTCGCTCGTCACGGTCTCGAAATGGGTTGCTTCGTTGCGAGTGTTAACCTCGCGAAGAAAAACTGGGTGAACTACGACGATACCAGCGTCGCAGAACTCGATGGTGAGATCACCAGCGCCATCGAAACCGCCAAGAGAGTCGGGGGACGCTATTTGACAGTAGCGCCAACCGCCGATCCTTCAATTCCAGTCCCATATCAAGTGGCGACTTTCTTGCGCCATTTGCGCCGGCTTGCTGAGGCCTGCGAGCGCTCTGGCGTTATCCTCTGCATAGAGCAAACCAATCAGTATGGCCTACCGGGCATGTTGCTCCAGCACATCGCGGACGCCTATGCCGTGGTGAAGGCTGCAGCCAGCCCAGCTGTGAAGCTGTTGTTCGACTTCAACCATGTTCAACTTATGGACGGGAACCTCGTCGCGAATTTCGAGCGCTGCCGGGACGAGATCGCGATCCTCCAGATCGCCGACATGCCTCGTCGGCGCGAACTGGGTCTGGGGGAAGTAAACTGGCCGAACGTTTTGCGCGCGGTGCGCAACGCCGGATACCAGGGCCTCATAGAATACGAGGTGGTGCCAAGCCAGCCAGGGGCGGCCGGGGAACAGGCTGCGCTCGGTGCCTTGCGGAAAGTAGACGCAGATATTTGACCCGAAATTGCAGCGCTCCGATCTCAATAGATAGCCAATCATAGACAGAAGAGAAATTCAC